>Ga0126342_10015688_pt1 | contig 13251 bp, 6 predicted proteins | sample Cyp1metagenome_FD_92528 | JGI IMG/M metagenome (GOLD analysis project Ga0126342, IMG submission 92528) | Coral microbial communities from Lord Howe Island, Old Settlement Bay, Australia - Cyphastrea 1 metagenome | ecosystem: Host-associated > Invertebrates > Cnidaria > Coral ...
AATGTGAGGCCCCCAAGATAGCTAAGTTGGTTTATAACTCCAATAACTATGGTTTATGGTACTTATAACTATAGTTACTGGGGCTTATAAACCAACTTATAACTGGGGGGCCTCACATTGTATCAAGATGCGAAACAGATTGAGACAGCCATTGAAATCTGATGTTACTCTCCCTGGTAATTTAACATACCTATGGAAAGTCAATGAGCATGATTGACAATGGCCAATTTAGTTCAATGATTTACAACTCTAAACAATTTGGTGACGTTCCATGTTGCAAACGTATACCCAATTACCAGAGCATAACATGGTGACTCTCCCTTAGTTCTCCCATTTGGCAGTTTTGTGAGTTTTGTGTACTATTGAAACCCCCTTTTGCCTTGTTCCCTCACCATCCTCACCCGCTTTCGCGGAAAAGAGACGATCATTGCCATTTCTCCCACAGGGATCGTCATGCTGTGAGCGATTGGAATGGCAATCCTTGGAGTGCGTCGAGTTCATCGTCCGATGCAGCAAGGATGCAGCAAGGTGTCTCGAAAACCCCATGGTTTCCATTGGTTTCCTAGAACATGTTCTAGAAATGGTGGGTTTCCACATCTAATTATGTCCTGGTTGGTGGTTTCAACCCATCTGAAAAATGTGAGTCAGTTGGGATCACTATTCCCAATATATGGAAAGTCATAAAAGCCATGTTCCAAACCACCAACCAGTGTTAGTTTTTTGGAGGGTGACCTCCGCAAAACCAACATTCGGGACTTTTGTTCTACTCATTATCACTGAAGAAAATTCATGAAATCGAGCCATCTCAAGAACCAAAATTCGTCGTGTCCTCGATCGCCTTGTCTCAAAATGCTGAGCAAACAGTCCTTCTTGTTGTTGTTGTAGTAGTACTTTGGTCGACTTTCTTAATATAATTGGATTCTATCTCAACTATATCCCAATGATACCTCAATCATAATTCCCAATCATATCACTATACCGTTGTGATGGTAGTAGTACATATATCTGTTGTGATGGTAGTAGTACATATATCCGATATGATTATTCTACACACTAATACATATATCCATTGTATAGTGATGCACATCTATTACACAAAACTACTACGGGATAAGCATGTAGTATAGATACGCCCCACCAATATCACAGTATTCTTCAACTCCAGCATGCTGGGCTTTACTGCTGGGCAGCATCCCGGATGCTTGGGATCCCAAATGCCATAAACCATCCTAAAACACATCCCCAAATATTGGTCTGAAGCACAGTCACAGACTTGGGATATGGTGAGCTAAATCAAGCTATATCACCATTTCCCGTGAGCGGTGATAGTACCAAAGCCGGCAGAATCAATCAATCAATATATATATATAAACAAATCCAACAACTTAGCGGTCTCCAAAATCATTCACAACCATGCGTAGCATATCCATAAATATATCAGATATGTATATACATAATACAAACAAACGTGTACACATGTATATACATATAATCACATCATATATAATCACATTATATATGGAGGTTTCCTAAAATGGGGGTACCCATTAGAAGCTGGATTGTTTATTTCATGGAAAATCCAAAAAAACATGGATGATTTGGGGGTAACCCTATTTTAGGAAACCACCATATTAGTCTATGTGTCCACTTAAATACAACACAACGCCCACATCGGCCAGGCCAAGTCGCTTTCCCATGATGGCCACATTGGCCGCGCTATTGAGAAACTGCCCCAGACCGATGGTGGCGGCATAGATCCCTCGGCCGAAGTGAGGTGACGTTGAGGGATAGGCATTCAGTACTCATGTTGGGGATGACCCAGTTGGGATCTTGGAATTATCTAATATATTGATAGATATAAAAAATGATAATAATGATGATAATAATAACAATAATATAATATATATATCAACTTTAGAAGGACTTATATAGCGCAATAAGTTGGTACAACTGTAATATGACAATACCAAGTCCGTAGAAATGTTGGGATGGCGTAAGTGGATTTGCCAGCCGGTTTGAGGTCAGGTATTGATTGACGAGTTCTATTTAAGACGATTTAGGTATGTGGGAAAAATATGAATCCAACAAATACCATAGAATTGGGCGGTTTAGGGAAGTGCCTGCAGGCTCTTCCAGGAAATTTGGATGGTTGATATAGCCATATATAGCCGTTTCAACACTTCCCTTGAATCAACCCACTCAAGTTTACAGTGACATGGTGGCACAGCCAGCAGCCGCCATGGGCGGTGACAGTTTTGACCAAACCGGTGCTACCGGTTCTTCTAGTTTGATCTGTCGGTTTCCCAAAAGAAATCCAACAAAAATGCTAAAACTGCAACCCAAACCCACTACATCTATGACCATAACACATCGGGTTACGCAATCGGAAAAATCCCGAGGTTTTTTGAAGCACAATCAACTTTTAGAGTTCAAATTGCATACCACTTGGACATTTGAACTGCATTTGTTTTTGTGAGTTGAAGAGTAATCTTAATCTGAACTAGTGATCGGCAGGAAAACAAGCAAGTCTCAAAAAAAAATACTACAGTACTTACCAGAACCAACGTGAATCATTCATTGTGGTAGTAAACTCAATCCAAATAACGTTGCACCCAAACTTGGTTGGTCGAAGTGAATCCCTCCATGTAAAAATCATTACCAAATCAATCACTTACTGGTGCTTAGCAGGGAATGAGGGAAATCCATAATCACTAGTACAGTAATAATCATCCCATTCCCTCAGTCCCATCCATACCCTGCTAAGCACCAGTAAGAATCAATCATGCCTAACCAAAAGCATGTTCACGACATTTCCAAACTTGGATCATCCCACGGACAAGTGGTTAATAACCCTGGTGATCGTAAGTTCCCATTTCCTGGATTTTCCCGGGCTATCCCTCTAAAAAATGGGTTATAGACAATTTTTGAGACCCATTTACTAACACTTACAGTACTTAAATGGGATATTTACTAAGCACATCTAAGCACTTACAGTATCTTCCAGTCCTGACATGGGATGATCCTCCAAGTTGTCACAGCTGTTTCGGCCGTTCCTCGTAGTGTCGAGGCACCCGCCTTCACTGCCACGGTGCCCACGGGCTTCGTCACGGCGATGATGCACTGGGCCATGCCTTTACGTCTCGGGCGCCGTGGTGGGAACTCCATGGGAAACCCATGGTTTTTTGTTGGGGGTAACGGCAGAAAAAAACATCAAAACACGACACAAAAGATGCGGAGAAATGATGTGTTTCTGTTTTTTGTTGTTTTTTTAGTTGCTGTTCATGTAGAACAATGTGTGGAAATATGTGATATTCATCGTTGCCATCTTTTTTTTGGGGGATGGGCAAATTCCCACCATCTCCATCAAACAACTTGATGTAAACTTAGCTTAGCATACTCGGTATACTCCACAATGTGTTAAACACACATAAAACAGGGTTTCCCAGATATTTTCTCCATATAATCTTGCTTACAAGTTTTTTAAAAACAAAAAAATCATCATCTCCCTATATATTCTACCACCATTCTAGTAGCATACCCTCTGGTAATTTAACGTAGCTATGGAAAATCACCATTTTCAATAGCTATGTTAAATTACCAGAGGGTACCACCATTTTCGTCCCCATTTTTTCGCCACCGTTGCTTCCCCGGCTTTTCTGCCCGGTGGCAGTTGGCCAAGCAGGAGACTTCCAGCGCTCGGCCCAACGCCAAGGCGCCCACGATGGTCAGCAACACCTCGGGGAATCCGCACAGCACCATGTTGGGGGATCAGAATATGATTAGTGATGGATATATATAATAATAATATGTCGTATTATATTAGTGATGATTAGTGATGATTAGTGATGATTAGTGATGATTAGTGATGATTAGTGATGATTATAAAAACCAAATATTATTAGTGATGATTAGTGATGGTTATATACTGTATATAATAATAAATAATAATATATAATATGTGGTTTTTCTAGGTTTTTTCTAATCTTGTTGTATATGGTTTATGATTATGGTTTTAGACAGTTGTATATTAATAGGTATATTCTGATATAACCATTGCTATATATGTGGTTTATTCATATGGTGATTAATATGGTTGATATGGACATATATATATATATTGCCATGTATTGATCAGCATAAATAGGTATACGTATTGGGAGATCAGAATATGGGTGATGGATAGTTATATCACTACCGCTTGTATTGGCGGGTTATCTGTTCCAAATCCAAATCCAATTATATGAGATTAAGCTCATAACATGGCAACTTTTTAGAGGGATAGTTGTTATTCAGCAATGAATTTAGTCCTACCATACTTTCGGACGAATCCAAGTTAGCATGTTTCATGTAGAACTTGAAGTGACACCAGCTGACTGATTTACTGATCATTAAACCAAATTCTTTTTAATCACAAGTTAAACAAGCTTGATGTAAGATGCAACTTCAATAATGAAATGGAATTCCAACATGACTAAATCCCAAACTAAACCAGAGTTTCTCAAATTATGCCATGCGATTTCCAAGCTTTACATTATTTACACGTCTTTGATTATGCCAGGGGGTCTATAGGTCCTATACTATATAGCTAACCTGCCAAAATAAAGGTTTGAACACCGGAATTGATGGGGTGATTTCATCTGAGCTATCTGGGGACATAAACTTTAGCTAACTTCGCAAGATCGTCCCCAGCTCTTAAACTCTTAAAGACCATCCCTTCCAAAGTCACACATTTTTCTCGGTTGACCCCTTTGCTTTCTAGACGGGTCGTTCCATATCAGTTTTCAACTGCTCAACCCCTCAGACGACTACTAAAAAGTAACCAAAAACAATATCCAACAAATATATATATATATATATATGTATATAAAATAATACAAAATAATATAACATAATATAATATTATAATATAATATTATAATATAATATTATAATATAATATTATAATATAATATTATAATATAATATATAAAATCTATAATATATATATATATAATATAATAAGTATATATATAATGCATATTATATATATTATAATATAAATATATATATATCCATCTCTGTCTCTCTCCATCGCCATCCCGAAGGTTAGGATCCACAATTATAGCCTACCATCCGAAACAGCAAGGTACCTGGCCATTGATCTCCTGATACACCTGCACGCGTTTGCGCACGCGTAAACGCGCCAAGGAAAAGGGGGCACATCCAACTGGCAAAGTGGCAAAATGGGGTGCCCCAGAGGTAAACGTTTACCAAAAACGATGGAAAATCACGATTTTCATGAGTAAATCAACGAACTAAAATCTATAAGTGGGCCCTTTTACAGAGCTATGTTAAATGACCAGAGTGTATTCCCAAATGCTGAATCTTGGAGAAACTTAGTTTCAACATGTGTACCTTCATCATCTTCCGAAAAATAAGAACTGTTTTTCATCTGCCTTCTACCAAGGTTGACAGTTCACATTTCACATACCCCCCCGGCATCCTGTCTCTATGGTCAATCCTCTCAATGTCAGTATTTTCCCATTTGTGACCAGCCAAACTCCCATTCCTTTTGGGAAAACAAGTCTACATCAGCCTTCACCAGGGCGTTTTACATATCTACTGTATTTACAAGCTGTTTATACATATATGGGTAAATTATAATATTCACTCCCCCTTTCACAGTTATAATTTACCCGGCACATACCTAGATAGATAGATAGATAGATAGATGGATGGATGGATGGATAGATAGATAGATCGATCGATAGTTAGATAGTTCACTCCCCTTTTCTCAGTTGTACACAACTCCCATTTCTGATGGTAAAAAACACATGTAACAACTCCCCAGATCTCCCCCTGATCCTTCCTTCAAGCGGCTTCAACGCCCTGTGGCCTCCTCCAACTTCAAACCCTTCACCATGATGATGCCACAGAGGAAGATCACCGCCATCAGTGGCAAACTGGGTGCCTTCTCCTAGGGCCAAGGAAAATCACCAGAAACAGCTAACTCTTCAGGTAACTTTGCAGTTTTCATGGGTAACATTGCAATTGATGTAAAATGAGAGTGAAGATTTTTAGGATCATAATAGTGATATATAGAGTCATGATTAGCTGGTTGGTTTCAACCCCTCTGAAAAATATGAAAGTCAGTTGGGATCATTATTCCCAATATATATATATATGGAAAAAATAGAATTCATGTTCCAAAGCACCAACCAGTTAGTCATGTAATATCCATCATTTTCAGTGGTAAAATGGGACGATCATCATGATCATCCGAGCGTCGCCGCAGGAGGCAATGATGATCATCGCCAGCAAACCCACGACGATGAAGACCGCGCGGAGGGAATCCTCGAAAGGGGACAAACATATTCGAAAACGATGGTTTTGGAGTTGGTTTTAGGCTGTTTGTATGTTGATTTTGGGTTTTAAGGGTGCTTGGGATTGTTTTAAGATGTTTTAAGGTGTTTTTGGGTGATTTTATGTGAACAACAACCATGTTGTTTCTTTCGCTGACGGCTTTACTGGTGGTTTGGGGCGCTTGGATTGCTGGGGCAACTAAGCATCTCCTTAGATACCCCCGAGGCCCCAAAGGACCCAACGGATCCACAAGACGAACAGGCCATGAATTCATCGCTTCTGGTGATCCAAACCCCCAAGATTGGCTTCACCGTGTCGCACTACAATCGGCCCCAGTGAGATTCCGGGTTCCCCATCCACCATGGTTTCTGGGGGGATACTCCCCATCAAGATCCCATGAAAAATCAAGATGTGTGATGCTTAAACCCTGTAGAACCCATCTCATATGTCAATATATATCAAGTATCATCAGATTATAATTAATAAAATTGAGGATTGTCTATCATTGGTGTCTCAGGTGCTTAAAATCGTCTTATGTCTCAGCTGCCCCCATTACAGAATATATCTATATGGAACATATGTGCCTTCGAACCCCTATAATTGAAGGCACTCTCCTCATTAACATCCCCAATAAACAACCTTTTGTATGGGTTGAGTACCCTCTGGTAATTTAACAGTTTGCTATTGAAAATGGCCCAGTCGAAATAGTGGATTTACCCATCGAAAATGGTGATTTTCCATATAAATCACCATTTTCCCGTAGTTTTCCGATGGTTTTCCCATTGAAAATGGTGATTTTCCATTTAGCAGAGGGTATCCCATTGGTTTCTCAGCTTCCATCCCCATCTCTGTCCAGTGACGGCCGGCTTGCCACGGCGTGGAGGAGCGGAGTTGGGGACCAAACGCACCACCCCTGCCCGTGCAAATGAAAGGCTTGAAGCTGGGACACAAAAACATTTTAACACGTATAGAGTTACTGGTTGGTGATTTTAACCATCTTGAAAAATATGAAAGTCAATGGGAAGGATTATCCCATATATTGAATATAATTAGAATAACTAATTATAGAAGCACATTATTATAGAATATTAGTGAATATTAGAATATATACTGATTGCTGCGTGTCTTTTCTTCCCGTTTTTGGATGTGAGTTAAATATCTTTGACGGTTTCTCTCTTTTATCTTTGTGTTGGCGATCCCTTTGGATTTCGGAGGTCTTACTGTACTTGTGTGCAAAGCCCACATCAAAGATCCAGGAAACAGGGGCTGGATCAAACCTCTTACTTTGGCATCTTTGGCAATTTGATGCCCTGTCTCCAAGTTTGAAGTGATGCTTCGTTGGGACAATTCACCACTGGGAAAAGCCGAGGCACCAAAGTTTTCCACCCAGATGTCGGAGCCAACCATTTCCTGCCGGGGGTTTCAACGAGGTCCAGTCTGAATCCCTGGAAACACATGTCATCGTTGGCGCAAATGTTGATGTATTGCCTACTCTCTAACCATCCGATTTTTGACATGAAACACCAGGAAAGTCAGACAGTGTGACGATCATTTTCCAAATTTCAAGACAACCGAGCCAGGATTCCTGATGTTAACCAAAAATTCCCCACGGCCATGGCCGCCAGGGCATCCCTGGAAGTCCTGGAAGGTCTCCAGCAACAGAATGTCGCCGGATTGGATCCTGGTGTACCCGTGGTACCCCCCAAAAAAAAGGCCGTGGATCATGGTGGATGTTCTCGATGATGCTATTTGTTTGGGGAAACCCCATGATTTATAGTGATTTAATGGGATTTATAGTGATTTAATGGGATATTAATGGGATTACCCTCTGGTAAACATACACAAAGCTATGGAAAATGGCCACAGAAATTGTAGATTTATACATTATATAAAAAATGGTGATTTTCCATAGTTATGTTAATTTACCGGAGGCTATAGCCAATGTTCAAAACGATCGATTCAACGGTTAATGTTCATGTGCCGTCGTTTGTGGGCATCACCAGACTACAGCCCGCTCTCTGACTGCCACAGAACCCCAACAAATCCACGCCCAGTGACACGTAGCCATTGAAGCTTTGGGTTGCTCGCGCACCCACGGTGCCCGTGCCTTACTGGGAGGGCTGTGCAGCAATGCAAACTACCAACATGCATCCTTTCATCCCAACATTGGCTTATGCAGAGAAAATGCAACAGGAAATTGCATGGTCAATCATGCTCAAGCAAAAAGGAAGATCAAATTATTGAATTGATTGGCATCTCCTTTCTGCATTAGTTTAATCCACTTTACAGCAAATGAACATCCACAACTCTTACTAGTGAATATAGCAGATTAGCCACTGCACATATTTTTTGCGTTTGAACTCATCATTTTTGCCGATTCCACAATGCAACTTTGCCAACTTTTGGTGATTCAAAACCACCCACACCATGTGCTTCGCCCCATCAAATCTCCATCTTGCTGCTCAGATTCCAAACTGGCTAATTGTCTCGTGTTTCTTGCTCAGAAATAAGCCGGTATCCTTTTATCATCTTTTATCTCTCCTAATTTCACCTAGAAAACCATGTCCAACGGGCTAAAATCAGGATCAAACATGTTCCAAGTTTTTGTTGCTTAAATCCCAATTCCATCGATAAACATCAACAATTCACCACTGTTCTTCCTTACAAAATGCTATGAATCCACCATTTCCGCAGATTAAACTCATGTTTCGCAACTTTTCTTAGCTATAAACACACGGTTTTCTTCATATTTCTTCATCATTCAACACTATAAATCATTATAAATCCACATAAATCCACTATGTCCCATGGGTTTTACTTCAAAAACCCCACGATTTTGTCGCGGCGCCCTCCGCCGCCGGCGCGCTCTCCGTCTCCGCACCGCGGGAGGCCACGACGGCGCAGCGCAGCTCAGATTTCCAGCGCCGGGCGTCGATGGTGGACCCCACCAGGGACTCCTGAGCCAGTTGGGATGGGAAGAAGCCAATTCGGATATTTTTAAAAGATGGGATTACTATCAGGCAAATATCCTATTATATAGATATTAGGATAATATTTAATATTAACAACTATTTTTTATTAGGATAATATTTCCCCAACCCAGATGGGAAGAACCAAATGGGATTACTATCAAGCAAATATATAAGAACACCACTATATCCACTATAAATCCAATCATTAGCCCGGCGAAAAGTTATAAGCCAACTATCATGTGGTTGGGGCCCACTCAATTCGTAGCTCCAACTGGCTTCCCACTTGAAGGGAATATGGATGTCCCTAGCTCCCAATCCCTCCCAACAACTGGATAGTTAACCAATCTTCCCTTCACATTCCAATGTTGGTTAACAATCCAGTTGTTGGGATGAAATATCATGAAATATCATGAAATATCATCATTATGCCATGCTTCATGCTAATAAATCCTCATGTTTCATCAAAGTCACTGCCCAACAACATCTCTAAGATTCCTGTAGAGTTCCCTACTAGTAGTAGAAACCTCTTCAATGTACTGGTTTCCAGGGTGAAAAGGACAGCCGGAAGGGCCTTCACCGCCACCTCGCAGAGGCACCGCTTTCGACGCATGGAGCCCAGCAGGGACAGCTCGAAGTCGTTGCAGAGCTCCAAACCCCTGGCGCCAGCGGGGCGGGACGTGTCGTGGAAGGTGGATTTTTGGTGAGAGAAATGGACAAAAACGGGAAAACAAATTGGGACACTCTACATCTAAAAGCTTGGAAATCAAAATCAGATCATATCATGGAAAAGCCAATGTTCTGATTTTCAGTGATATTTCGGAAAGATGCCAAGCATCTTGTTTTCCTTAAACATATCATGAAAAATTGCAAAATAAAGAGGGACACATTATCGCCAATGTTCTATTTTCGCCTTTAAATTCTCGGCTGCCAAGACTTGGGAAATGACCCGCACCTGACATGTCGCAGCTGTGCCACGGCCTCTGCACTGCAGGTGACCTGAATGAGGTCCTGCAGCTCTAACTTGGTGAATCAGGGAGTTCATTGGTGATGTTTTGGGGATATAACTTTATGGTTACGGTGATGAAAATATAGTTAGTTGTTCTACCCCACACTATTTACATATTCAAAGACTTTCACAAGTTGATTCACGTTTTGGTTTTCAAAAGTTGTTTCACGTTTTGCTTGGTGCTGATTGTGATTGGCACCCCAGCAGGGGTTTGCCCAACAAGTGGGCAATATGAATCTATATCACTGATCTTTAAACTTAGCAACTGCGCTCTAGCAACTGGTTATACTCAGAAACATGATTGGAGTTCTTGGTATACCAACCTCCCCCGGACTCCCAGAGTTATGGCGAAGAAGTGGAGCCTATGAAGACATAGCTCCCACCTCCAGCATAAAAGGATCATCTGCCCCCTTGGATGTGCATCCCAATAACTCGTAAGCGGTTTCTCATCCATAACCTTATAAAATCCCATATGCATTTTTTCCCATATAATCATATATGAGTGGGGGATATTCCACACACACATACATATATATATTATATTATATTATATTATATTATATTATACTACATTATATTATATTATATTTTATTATGTTATATTATATTATATTATGTTATCTTATATTGTATTTTATTATATTCATTATATTGTATATACATTACATAATATATATATAATATTTATCTGTTATACAACTGGTGGTATCCATCTACCCCCCCCAACAGTTCCACCCCCATCCATCGCTCCTCTGCACCCAGCTGACGCTCCTCAGCCTCCTCGCGACTCGCCGAAAACGCCGAGCGCAGCTCGATGCCGCGGCGGAGCCAGTCGCGGTGCAAGGCAATCCTTGGGACCAACGCGAGGGGGCTGAGATGTCTTGGGGCTGGGCCATGTGAAGCATGTCCAAAATCCCAATATCCATGGATTAGTGGAGAAATCTTGGCCGTAATATGCCGTAATATTGTTTTTTTTCTGTAATTTGTTTGCTGTAATTTAATGGTAATTGTCCTCTGGTAAATTCACAGCTTGCTGTGGAATCACCATTTTTACAGTAAATAATATACGAAGGGGCGGGCCATTTACAGTACCATGGCTATGTTACTTTTCCTGGAGAGTATCCAACATAGAACCTTTCATTCCAATGCCGGCGTACGTACCTCACTCAATTATTCAGGGAACCCCGAAATAGTTGTTATTTCGTCAGTCCCACATGGGTTGGTGGTGGCTACTGCTTCAAGACCTCCTACAATCATCTAAAATCCTGGGTGGTCCTTGATTTGGCCCTCATTTTGTTGATCAACTTTGAGGGATTGGGCTTCTCCCTTGCATAAGATGCTCCCAATACCCATCCTGACCTCCCGATTTTCAAGGTGCTTCGTGTCAGAAACGAAATGCTCAAAATGACTGATTTGTAACTTGGGAAGGTTCACGGTTTAATGCCAACGGGTTGGTGGTTTCAACCCCTCTGAAAAATATTAGTCAATGGGAAGGATTATCCCATATATTATGGAAAAATAGAAAATGCTCCAAACCACCAACCAGCCAACAATCACCCGTGCACCTACTTCCCCGCCCCATTGTTTTAAAAGCTGAGCACTGGTACAAGCAACTCATTGACGCCAGGAATACGATGAAGACCCAAATCCTCCTTGAGTTTTGTGTGGTGGGAGCTGAGTCCAAAGAGCTTTGAAATACAGCCTATAGCAATACATACTGGAGTAGAATATTCAAATTCCACTTGATTTTTTCTGGGAGAAAACATGAGAAACCATGCCAAGACTAAACTGATTTAATTAGTATTGTAACCCTTGATTTGATCAGTTCGTTGAACAAGTATTTTTGGAAGGCTGGTGGGCGCTTAATATGCTTAATGGTAACTGTAGATCTTTACGGGAATGGCAGTGCAAACAAACTGAAACTGATAAGACCAACATTTTGCAAATGTTCGATCCTGGAACCGTCACAAGACATCACATACTGACACTAGGAGGTTCCAACCCTGCCTGGTTGGTCGTGTCAAATCATGCCACAAACATCCAAAAATAGAATGAAGTCAGTTGGGAGGAGCATCCAATGTGGATGGTTGAACATGGGCAACATACATCTATGTGGTTGGGAAACTGAATTCGTAGCTCCAACTGGCTCCCCATGAGGGAAAACTAGGAAAAATCGATCACCACAAGCTCCCTTCACCGCTCCCTCCTGACCACTACATAGATTTAAATAGTATTGTTGTGATATTTGGATGATCTATATCCCCCATGTCTGTTGCTTAGTCACAACAATGTTTATACCCCCATGTCTGATGGTTTAAATTCCCATGTTTGATGCTTACACAACTTGTCTCACCCTTCGGCGCCGCAACGAGCTGCCAAGGTGGCACCGATCAGTGGCCCGTGCTCGGAGGCTTTGAAGGCCACCTGCTTCGAGGCTTCAAATGTGGGAAATCCCATAAGAATGGGAGGTTTATAGCTGGGAAAATCATCTGTTTCCACTGCCACGACTTGGAAGTTTGTGTTTTTGAATCCTACTGTTAATCAAAACAGTCCCGGAAACCAAATCAAACAACAACTTTTATCCATTTCCACTTTGGTTGGTGAATCAATCTGCCAACCGATCTTCACTCAGCCCACTTGAAACGCAGTTGAGGTTACAAATGGCTTTAACCATTACAAAATGGCATAAACCCCCATAAGTTGGGATATCAGCCCTGTAACTATGGTATACCAGTAGTGCCGCACAAGGCGGTGGCGGAAGTTTCAAAAAGAGGAAACCTATAGGAGAAGTTGGTTGTTGTGAATCAAGGATGGCAGAGCGAAGCCACTGATTGACCGAAAGGTGGTTGGAGTTGTGTTTGCTGGAATGGTTGCAATGGTTGCAGTGGTCACCTCACCCACAACTGCTGGATGTAGTGTGATGTACTGCAA
>Ga0126342_10015689_pt1 | contig 13251 bp, 4 predicted proteins | sample Cyp1metagenome_FD_92528 | JGI IMG/M metagenome (GOLD analysis project Ga0126342, IMG submission 92528) | Coral microbial communities from Lord Howe Island, Old Settlement Bay, Australia - Cyphastrea 1 metagenome | ecosystem: Host-associated > Invertebrates > Cnidaria > Coral ...
CATGCTTTAAACCAAACACAGAGGGTCCAGAAAGTTTTCTGGAGTTTCCTGATTTTTCATGATGTCTGGCAGCGGGGACACCACCACGTTTACCAACATCCACGTTAGTTTTTTTATGAAGATTGTCTGATTCACTCAGGTAGTCTCTGCCCAGAACCACATTCGGGCAGAGTCTCTCTTCAAAATGCTTATCGCAGAGCAAACCCGTAAGGAATGTGCATCGGATTTCCATGCAATGGTTCAGCGTCATGAGAACATCGGCAACTGTCATCCCATGGTCACGTTTCAGGACCACATTTCCTTTTCCTGTGAGGACGGCAATGCATGAACCCATGTTTTCGGAAAGCTGGAATGCAGACGGATGCACACGCAAGGCACTGGATACTTCAGCATACAGAAAGACATCACTGTCATCTGCCTGAAAGCATGTTGGCAAAGTAACTCTGGAGTCAAGCATACCACCAGGCATCAAAAAGACATGATTCGGCATGGAGTCACCTGTCAAAGTCTTCAATGCATCAACAAGACACACCCCTGCCTCAGCATGGAACTGGAAAGCATCAGTTGGTGATCGTACCGTGACAAGGCATGTCGCATGCATCATCATGGTGGGTCTGCATGTTTCTCCATCACGGCTGAAAAGGAAACCATTCAATTTTCTTTCAATTTTGATGGACGATGCAACTAGTCGGCTTTTCATGGCTTCACAGAAGAGTTCCTGAGCTTCAACACCTGACAAGTCAGTGAGGAGACCAAGACAATTCACCAGGACCACCAGTGCATGCGGACAGGATATTCCGTTGCCAATCATTTTCACTGCTGACCGATGATCTTCCGGCATCCACACTGGCATCAAAGGGGCCATCAGCATTGCAAGTTCCGGGACAGCAAGAAATCTCAGTGCCTCTGCTGATGCAAAAAGCGTGCCATAGAGACCAAAGGTATTCAGGCTGATTTGGGGGAGCAGGTGTCCAAAACCATAATTGCTCATTACACATCCAAAGGTTCCCTGGATAAACTTGATGCGGTATTGCTCAACATCCAACTTGGTCTTTTTTCCCCGCTGGTTTCTTTGGTTCACTGACTTGGGCAACATCGCAGGGTCCATGTAGACCCCAAGTGTGAAAGCATCAAGTTTCACCTGAGACAACCACGGTTCATCCAGTTTCAGAATGCAATCAAATGTTTCCAAGGTAGGACGGACGACTGCAGGCCAAGGGACAATCCTATGAGGAAAGAACTCAACTCCATCCAATGTGGCAATCAGCAAAAGTCTTTCACGGTTTTGCGGTGCTTGTTCCAAGAGATTGACAACAGAGGACGACCTAATGGAGTAACCACTCCATTCAATCACATCACGGATCAGTCTCCAGTGCTCATGGTTGCGCATCCCTGCTACCATCTCCATTGCCATGATCTTGGGTTTCAACAAATTGGCCATTCCCCAAACTTCCAAAGTGAGTCTGCCATCTTCTTTCATCAAGCCCTGCCATGAACTAGCCATGGAGAAAGCCGGACATGGTGGTGACAGCAACATGATATCAAAAGCAGTCGTCCCAAGTAAATGGTGCCAACTGCCAACGCGTGCATCTCCCTGGATGAACAGGTGATTTGGAAGTTCTTCCTCATCCCATCTGAAGACATCTGGTCCACACATGTTTTGGAACAAGTGTGTGTTCATATACGTCTGGGCTGCGACTGGGTCTATGTCCAAGGCAATTTTATGGGTGAACTTGTAGCCAAGCTGGCACAGGCGCCTAAGAGCATGAGACCAACCCGAAAAGCCACCAGCATACCACTCACATGTTGTGAACTCTCCATTGACACCTTCTTGAATGCGATTTCCAGGGGTGGTCAATACCCCGGATGGTTTCGATCTGACATCAAGCTCAAAACCCTTCAAGACACCTTGGTAGACAATGAAGTCCATGTTCTTGGAACAAACATGGTCCCATTGGTTCATTGACATTCTCACTTGGAAGGAAAGGTCGATATCATGAGCGCACCTTCTCACACCGAAAGTCATGTTTCCAAACCCAGACTGGTGAGCTGTTCCTTCACGCAAAACTTTGACATTCACCAACACATAGGCATTGCTCATGACAACTTGGCCATACCGTTCTACATGGCATGTGTGTAAGTCAACGCATGGACAAATGTGATCGCTACAGGCATACTTCTTGGTCACATCCAGTGTGTACAGAAATGGAGACTTCAAATCCATGGCGCCAATCGGTTAGCAGCTGTAGATGCTTTTCCAGCTGCGCCCCGGGGAGGCTTGGGCCTCATAGCTATCCAACTTTTGACCCTAATGTGGATCACTATTATAGATTTCCTTGCCATGCCATCTGGCTGTTATCACACCTGATCGCGGGAAAAAACGGTCCATAAACAGCAAGTTTGCTAGTACATGTGATGCTGATCCAGAAGACAACCAGACCCATGAACCAAGAGTCAGACGGAGGACCATTTCTGGTTTGGTTCAATCTAAAACATTCGAAATATATATTACGTATTGTATAATATAATATACCACGGTTTTCTGAGCGGACTTATTTCAGGTGATTGGAAGAACCAGAGGGTTCAAATATGAGACCTTGATTTCGAACCGATGGATGGTTCACCAGCCTGAAACCGTGGAATAGGCCAACGCTTTGATCTTCCTAGTTCGGCTTCCCCTAGTGGGTCACAATAATCCAAGATCACTTTCCACTGAACCCCGCAGTACACCTCTCAAAACTCCCACTTTGAATCCGAAAACTTGTGGGGAAAATGAGTTTGCGACTGGAAACCGCCGCCCCGAGAGCAGAAAAAGCCAGGGATTTTACAAGTGTCAGCTTAATTTTTGGTGATTGCTTGCCAGACGACTAGATCTTTTCGGAAGAAAAGCTCCCACCTGCTCTGTAGTCGGCCTCGGTCAGAAAGTACCTCCAAACAGTTCGGCGAACTGGATGACAGATGATGACAGAAGGTTGATGAAATTTATCCCATCTTTTGGCAGTTGGTTTCTGGGGATGGTTAATAGGAAGGGGGAAGGGATAAATATTTATCCATTGTCCATTGCTCAATATTAAAAATGCTGCATGTTTCGGCACCAAAACACGATCAAGTGACAAATGTATACAACTCTGTGGTTCCATTCCATTTGTCAATATTAAGTCATATTAAGTCATATTTTTAGATTTTTTTGAAACGTAAGGGAACCAATTATGGGTGCCCAAGGCTGTGCCCAAACAGATCACCCAGCTGCCAATCGGAGGGAGCACTGAAAGTAATCCGTGCGCAGGACACAGTACCTCGAACAGAAAGGGCGCTGGGACATGACTTGGGGTTTAGGGTCATTCCATTTCCCATGACGGATCCATGGTGCTGGTATATATGCTAACATAAAGGGGGTATATTGATGGGATAAATGTTACCATATATAGCATACATGGATTCTATGGGTTTGGCAGCAGGGGACCAAAAACTAATACAGTATACACAAACTGTGTGTGTGCTCTAACAAGAAGTTCACACGGGAAGCGTTTTCGCTCGGCAAGAGAAACCGCATCATTTAGAAAAGAACTGCAATCTCTGTTGAGCAGATTGTCTTCACGCTTCTTTTAGAGCAATACGAAAACAACGGAACATATCGAAGCGTCCTTTCCTGGGTAAAAAGTCAAGACCCCCGATCGCAAATTTGCTCATGTTTTGCGTCAATCGTCAAAGTGTTGCGGTTGAAATCATAATTTCGGTTCGTGCAATCCCCTGTTTTTTGGGTGTCAAAACACCACGTAAACGCGTTTCTTGATTCCCAATCATCGTTCTGATGTTCCCTTTTATAGTTATACTTGAATCCTGATGTTGAGTCTAAAAGTGATAGCCAAATCTCAACTTTTGTCGCCTCACCATCCACATTTGTGGCTTGGCAATTACTCCAATATTGGACCGCCTGGGCTCCTCTTTGTTTTTTTTCTTCACCATCAACTCGCCTTCACCTCGACCAACAGGGAAGTTCCGGCCATGCGGCTTTGATTGCGGATGGAAAGGGAGTTAACTTACGCCCAGCTCCATGGCTTGCTGGAAAATGTCCAATCAGTTCTAAACCTCATGAACACATATGAAAACAAGGATTTTCAACTGCCAGGTGTGTTTATCAGCGGGCATCGCACCAACCATCCCATGACTTTTGGATACTTTTGGGGGTTACCCAATCTTGAACTATTCCATTATTCCCAAATAGAAGACAGTTGGGCCCATATGACTCATAGGACTCATTTAGATTATCCCCAAGTCTAACAAGAAAATCCTGAAACCAATTGTTGGTAGCAAAGCGATGGATTGAAAACATGCTAGATTCTGTCCAGAATGTGCCCTCAACTTTTCCATGAATATCATTGGCGATGCAAGCGAGACTTAGATCGTCCAGCTTTTAGGTCCCCCGGCAGAGCACCGCATGCCCAACCTGGCATGGATCGGGATTCTCAGCGACACATCAAAGGTTGCTTAAAAACAAGAATGCTGTGGTCATAAGCTATTTTCTGTCCATTTTTAGAGGTGCAAAAAAAAAGTGTTCTAGTTTTGTGTTTTTTTTGTTTTTTTATGTCATTCAATCCTTTGTTCAAAAACATTTAAGTGTATGTCTTAATGGTATTTCATGGTATTATATATATATATTAATAGTAGAAAATTCATCCCATTCTGCCAGTAGGGTCTGATATTGGGCCACTCTGCCGCATTTGTTGGGATTTCCCGGTGGCTCAGCAACGCGAGGAAGAGCGACTCCAGGTGTGGTTGTACCTCGGAAGATCTTCGTAGTGTGGGTGTGTGGGTGTGTAACGTAGTGTAATGATGATCTAATGTAACCCATAGGATCTATGTATGCTATATATGGTAACATTTACCATCAATATACCCCAAATGTTAGCATATATATCATACATGGATCCTATGGGTAATGTAATGTTATGTAATGTTATGCAACCTTATGTAATGTCATGTACGGTAATGTAAGGTCATGTTGGGTCATGTTGCGTTATTGAGTTTTTATGTAATGTCATGAAATGTTATGTGTTGCAACGCGACCTCATGCAATGTAATGCAATGTAATGTAAAGCAATGCAATGTAATGTAGTGCAATGTAATGCAATGCAATGGAATGGAACGACATGGAATGGAATGTTATGCTATGTTCCGTAATGTATAAGCATGTAATATATGTATATATATATATATATATATATATTAGATTGCAATGTAGTGTAATGTATCGTAATGTAACATAATGTAACATTAATGTAACGTCACGTATATGATATAATGTTATGTTATATATGTATATACTGTTATATCATATGTAATTTATGTTACCGCCAGGACGGGGTGCTGCCCGCCAAAGTGCGCTTTGACTGGGCAAGGCCAGTGTTTTATGCATTTTGGGATGACCGAATGGCCACGAGCCTTGTTTCCAAAACACAAAACCCTAAACCCCAAAACCTAAATCTGACATGAAACCCTAAGTAAGCCTTGAAATTAAAAGCTTATTAAAACCGTGGTTTAACAAACAAAAAACAACTCTTAAATGAAATCCTAGATAAACCCTGGGGAAACCCTATGCAGTATCTACATATATATATATACAAGCGTTTGAAGCGAAAACGAAATTGTAGTGGCAAATACGTGCATGTACTAAACATCAAACATATACTAACATGTAAAAGGCGGCAGTGCTGTGGATCCAGGCTACAGCGATGCTGTATGGGGAGTTTTCTCAAGATTGAACCCCATTCCATCCCGTGATTTATCATCATATTACCCATTCAAATGGTCATGAACTGAGGTCTCACTGTTTTTGACACAAAGCCAAAAGGATGTGTCCAAAAAAAAAACATCTTAGACTTGGGAAACAACCTTATATTTTTCCCCGCGTTTTCCCATGAGCTTTCCTGGGGTACCCAGGTACCCTAATTAATAACACCAAAACATCGTCGCCTTCACTGGACTTCACCTATGCTCCCACACCACTCACACTGGCACTGGCGTGGCCACTGTCAGGGCCTGTGGGGATAGGGGAAACCCGCCATGGATGGGTGTCAAATTTGAGAGCTGGCAGGCACCATCTCATTTCTGCACTGTTGGAGATCTCATGAACCTCATGGATGCACACTTGTCACTTGTCACTGGCAATGTTTTGCTGACGCAGGTTGCGGAGGCAACCAAAGTCCACAAAACCGTTGTCTGGCTTTGATTGACTTGTTTAAGTCTACATACAGATCAAGTTGCTCTCTATTACAAGTATCAAACAATATTGCAAGAGAATCAACATGGGGAGCTCCCCAAACAGAAGCCTACTGCATCAAGGAATCTGGTTGATATCAAGGTCACAGCAACCACATTAGAAGCTAAGCCAAGGTGAACCCCCATGGGATAAAAGCCTGAAATATTTGACCTTGGCTGCCATGGATGATGAAGCACAAAACCCTCAAGTCTGGTCAGGCCTTTCACAAAGTTGGCCTCAGAGAGCCAGCGGGCCCCAAAATTCGGGGACGGGATCATCCCAGAGTGCAAAGCCATAGTAGCAACAAATATCAACAAATAATATCTGGCTGACTTATGTAATAATTCACCAACCTGAAATATGTCTTCATTTGAGATGATTCCTTCTAACCATCGTGCTCCATAGTGACCATCAATGACCATCATGTATACATACTGTATGACGGCGTTGTGACGGCGATGTTATGACCATCTCCAGCCATGGTATCCCCCAGACTCAACCCAGGCACTCCCAGGCTCTTTGCAAGAACCTGTTGAAAGGCTTGCGTCCACTGCTTGAACTCCTGAAGGCGGAGGTGAGTCCCTAGGGTAAGCAGCAAACAAACATCTCAGAGATTTCTCAATTTTCATCCAGACTTTTTGTTGTTTGCCAGCAGAGCCCAACTCGGAAAACATTCCAAAAACATCCAAAAACTAGGCCATACCATCTGCAGGGGCCTTGGCGTCGTCCAGAAAAAGCTCCAGGGGTTTCTTCTGATCCCTGACCCAGCAGCGGAAGATGAGATCGTGGCTTCGGAGCACCAGTCATTCCAAGGAGTCAGAGAAGAGTCCGGCATCTGAGTTTTCAGCGGGCCTCCAAATTTTCATGATTTGTAAAATCACAATTTTGCCATTTTTCCATAATTCGAATAGTAATTCTTAAATGTAGACCTCCCATTCTTTACCCCAGGCGGCTCGGGTGCCTCACTTCAATGATGAATCGGTTGTCCTTGACCTCAGCAAACAAACATACCCTCCGGTCATCAAAGATGGCAATGGGAAATCCCACATTTATAGATGGATTTCCCAGCTATAAACCTCCATTATATATAGGGGATTTCCTATTGCCACGTTTAAGTTTAAATACCGGAAGGTATCAGTGAATATGATATATGTTCCTGAAATCTATTGTAGGATAGAGAGTAATAGATGTAATAGAGATCCAAGATATAAAAAAAGATGAACACAGCAAGAGATTGGCTTGGACAAGAATGTTCCTGTCCAAAATTGCCATCTTGAGGGGCTGATGTCCATCCGCGAATTCTGGAGCTTTGAATCCACACAAAAAAAATCGCCAGGCGATCAGTTTCCCCAACGACAGTGATAGATCCACAACATCAATGGCTAAACACTCCACACTGATTTTACACCATTTCTGTTTATCTTTGTCCATTGGCTTTCCTGCCCACCGTGATTTACAGATAACAATAATATATCGGCTTCGATAAAATATTGACCCATACCTATATGACATGTCTTGTATCACAATGTATATATATATAGAGATATGCTTGCATAGGATATGCATAGTATGTGACGTGTAGCATGTATATATCATATACCTATATACTTATATATATATATATATACATGCGTGCATCTTCATTCCTTGTAATTGATATATGTATTAATTACACATAGTATATATTGTATATCTCATAATTATACATATCATGTACATATATATATATTATGTATGTCTTCAATATATAGCAGAATGCTATAAACAATCATGTGCAACGCCCATCATTTAGTTGGCTTCTCCGAGTGACTGTGAGCCGCTCGACGGCCGAGAGGAGCTGTGAACCCCGCGGCTCCTGGCCAAAGTTTCACTGTTTGGAGGGAAAACCTACAGGAAAGCTTGACTTTAACATGTGTTTAGTATGTTTTATATTGTGTTGATGGTAACTTTCATTGCCAGATAATGCCAAATTCAGGAGGCTCCTGTGAATTTTGCCTTTAATTCACCCACTAATCACAGATGGATCAAGCATCATCAATGTATGGGGTGTATGGCTATGGTTCTTGCTTGTCCTGGATGGCTTAGGGCTCAACATGACAAATTCTGTACCCACCGAAAATGTGTGGTAAGTTGAGGTCCAGTAGTTTTGGGACCCCCCAAAATTAGAAGATAAATGACTTGCCATAACCTCCCAGATTCTTATTGTATATATAGTTATATATGATTATATAATATTATATATACGTGTATATATCTATATATGATATCAAACATCGAGCAAGTAAACATATGCAAATATCACCTGCTAATCCCATCCTGCTATTATATACATATATACAGTATATATAACAATATATATTGAAACACCCAAACTACGCCCTGGTTTTAAGATGTTGGAATTTATTCATAACTTGGGGTCCCCAAGTCAGGTGGTAGGTGGCATGAAAGGGCTGAAGAAAGACTGTATCATGTTGAGAATTGATCACAAATGCTATTGAAACATAGTCCAACTTGTTAAATGCTTCACAAATTCACATTCGCCAATGGTGAAGGTAGTGGCCGCGTAGGATTTTCATGTTGCCGACAACGACCTCCAATGAGGTCCTGAACGATCCTAAATCAAAGAAAGATCATGAGATAAACTTGAACCATATCACGAACCATCCCCAATATCACCATGTTTGAGTCACTTAGTCGTATCTAATTCTAATAATTATCTGCAGTAAAATGTTTCAAAACTATCCTCTCCTGATATCCTATCTATACAATATAAAGGTGTGCTATGTAAACCCTCCGCCCACCTGGCCACTCCGGAAGTCGTCTTCGCTATCGTGACGATCCAAGCCTCGGAAAATCCACTGACTTAGTGGCTAGAGACATGTAGAGACTATGGAAAAACCATGGAAAATGTAGGGAAAAACCATGGAAAACCAATCAATGGATTGCAAACCACAGAAAAATGTAGGGAAAAACCATGGAAAAACCGGTTTGGGATGGTTTGGGCCGGTCTGGGATACATTGGCATAGCATATTTTGATCACTTACCTCTTGGTTGGGGCCCGGGGAGTTGACAACTGTACAACACTATATGCAGGGGATTGGCTCAGAAGTGGTGGTGCCTACGTGGGAGTTGACCGGGAAAAGAAATTCATAATTCATAATAATCCCCACCTACAAGTATATATATATATCATATCTGGATATATTCTCAGAATTCTATCGCTCTTTCTCTGCTACTTGGACCTGTATCCCAATAAGTAAGTCGGTAATAACTTGTCATAGCTGAAGCAAACCTATCATCAGGATATACGCGCGCTGTACACGGGTGATTGTCCACTTGCGACTTGGGTTCCACTGGCAATGGGGATTTAACCACTATTCAGTGGCGACTTCTTCAGGAATATGTTGGGAAGAAGCCATAATAATGGGTGTATAATGGCATATGTAACCAACACGATGATATGTGGGTGAGGGCGTGTACAGAAATGGGGACACCCCAATTCATCGCAAAAAACAAATAGTAAAACAAACCATTTGATAATGGGATACCGTACCCGTTTTGGGACGAATCATGAGAGATCCGTAGACTGCAATTCAGGATGTAGTTTTCATGGCGCGCCCATTTAGCAACCATTCATTCTTTACCTGAAACAGCAAGGAAGTGGAACAAGGGTTGCCACGGTTGCCCCACGGAATAATCCCTGTGGCAGCAGTGCTGATCAGATCAGCTAAGCTTCAGGCTGTCTTCGTAAAGCACAAACAAATAGGAAGTGACCTGCAAGTGACCAAGAACCCTGGCTAGTAAGTCCCCCAAGTGGGCTTATCCATGATTATCCCAGTTCCATTGATGTCCCCAGATCGAATCAGTTGCAGATCTGTTGAGATTGGAATAGATCAATCATGGTACTTTTCGCTTCTCCCCGGCCAATTTTTTTGAATAAATCCATATAAATCCCCATTTCCTCCCTGCCAAAAAATGAAATGTCAATCCTACAATCCTCCAAAGAGATTTCGAAATGTTCTGAACACTGCAGTGGGGCGAACCTTGCCCTTGCGCTCTGCGTTCAAAGTACCAACATGCTTCGCCTTGGCGCGACTTGGAGTATTGATGGGTGACCATATGGGTGTCACTACAGCAGTACCAATGCAGGACAATGATCTATATAATAGACAGGGCTATTTCTTTGCCAGCAAGGATTTATAAGGGCTGAAACCTGGGAAAATAAAGAGGTAAAATGAATTAAAATGACCCATGTCTCTGCCTTGTTGCTATGATTCACAATAGGTTCGAGCAACCCTGAAATAGTTGGAGATCACCATGTGATAATAAGTATACAGATGTATACAGTACATAATTATGCCGGATAATTCTGGATAATTGCGGATCTTGTGGTATAATTTTGTCATCAACGACCCCCAATGACTTATCAGAAATGGCTTGGATCTCGACCATCCCAAATTGGAGCAAAGCGCTGCTGGCTGTACCGCATTAAACCAATTTTCTGGCATTGCCAATCCCTTCCCCGAAAAAGATATACCCAACAAACAAAACCCTGCCAATTAATTGATGAATCTGTAACATGGAGTTATTCAAGATTGGGGGACGGGATTCTTGCTGAATCTGCTCAGTGCCTATTTGTGTGACCTACCACTCAAACCATCCACTGCAATGGTATGACTCATGCAGCTTCCCATGCAATGCGTAGCCTTTTCGACATTACCAGCTTCTAGCGCCGGGTCTGGTGTCCTCTTCTGAGTCCAGGAACAGCAAATAAGCTCAACAATGGGGCCACTGACACCTGTGGATACTTGAGATATTCCGTCTATCATAGCTTGGTGGTAACTTGGTGATAACATTGAGCCCCTCACCAACTTGGGATGGTGCCCATCTGTTGCTGGAAAAAAAAGGGTGCTGTGGGAAGGACATACGGATAGGATGTAAGAACTGTTCTTGAGGATGCCAATGTTTGGGCAATGAATCCTCAACGTCCCTCCAGGGTGCTAGGAATACTATGCAAACACAATGGCTATGGCTCGAATTACGAAACAACCGATTTGCTGGTCAGCAATTGGTGGGTTCCATGTGGGTTCCATTTTCCAGGGAGTGATAGAGCAGCATTGCTTGGACCTGGCCGCACAACCTCTGGTCACATACACCTTTTCAAGCTGGCTGCAGGTTGACCCATGCTGATAGCAACCGCCAGCAACTTTTTGGTGTAGATTAAGTATGACTAAGTCATACTAAGTCTAAATTAAACCCCCAGACCCAGAAGGCTGCACATGCCCCTTGTCTTCAAAGACGTGTCAGAAACTGGACCGAGAGGACACCAGCCTTATGAACGGCCTAAGCCCGGCAAATGCAAACTTCAAATCCGTGGAATTGTGGTCACCATGTCGAGCACTTCAACTTGAAAGTTATGGCAATGGTCCTAATCTGACATGACAAGGCACGGCTTCAACTTTCGTCGGCCAGACAAAAAGAGGTGTCGCCCATGGAGTCGACTCACTGGCTTTTTTGAAATATGCACGAAATACGTGCAGGATATCGTAGGATCATCTAAGATCTTCTAAGATCTTTAAAGATCATCTACTCTCTGGTTATTTAACATAGCCATGGTATAGATGGCCCATTTATAGTGGATTTACCCATGAAAAATGGTGATTTTCCACGGCTATGTTAAATAACCAGATGGTAAGATTCTCCAGGATCATGCAGAGATATTCAGAGTCACCGCATCTTCTTCCCACCTAAGAGTGACATGGTGACCATTGCATTGGAATGGCATCGTCAGCTGCGCTCGCGGTCGACGATGCTAGGCTCCATGCCTGCTTTAAACCGTGCATTTCACCCAGGGTTCGCTTGTAGAGGGTTCACCCCCCTAAACAGCTTGAAGTTATAGATGTTAAATGGATGTTCGTCATCTCCCTCATTTTACGCCCATGACAAAAGTTTGACCCCCGAATTGATCAGCATGGGTCGTTGCGTTGAGTGCCTACGAATTGGATGGTGGTTAGTATGGTACTGAAAATGACCCAAATCTCTGGGTCTTCAAGTTTCACCCTCATTTCTAGCCCTCATTTAATCATTGAACATTCACATCCATATGGATCGTTGGTGCATGACAAGAAATCATCGAACCCACGTCCTTTTTCAAAAGAAACGCTCCAGTGATGAAGGTAGAAACTGTGGTTGCTGTGGTTTTTCAGAAATTCAGCTGTGACCTGTCTACTGTCTACAGTTATCAATCGACCAACCACTGGGGATGAATATAAGCTACAATTGCTTCAAGAGTCTGTCAGTCAACCCGGCGTGTGACCGTGTCGCCGCCCGGTGGTACCGACAAGTCAGACTCGCCGTGGCTGGAAACTATGCCCATGGCTGCAAACTCATTCAGGGAAATTGATCTCTGGGGGAAAACTCAACACTCACTTACAGTGGATGGTGGATGGAGAAGGAATATCATAAGATACTATATTTGCATTACATATCATAATAGATGTATATCTGAAACTTGAGTGGATGTGCAACACGGCTCGCGAAATCGAAGCAGCCACTCAGCCACTCAGCCACTCTGCCAGAGAGGCTGGACCAGCCACTCAGCCACTTAGCCACTCTGGCAGAGCGGCGGACGCAGCCACTCAGCCTCTCAGCCACTCAGCCACTCTGAGTGACTGAGTGGCTGAGTGGCTGGTCCAGCCACTCTTACCAGAGCGGCTGAGTGGCTGAGTGGCTGGTCCAGCCTCTCTGGCAGAGTGGCTGAGTGGCTGAGTGGCTGGTCTAGCCACTCTGGCAGAGTGGCTAACGTAGCCACTTAGCCACTCAGCCACTCTGAGTGACTGAGTGGCTGAGTGGCTGGAGAGCCATTGGCGTGTAAGCAATATTACCCAGACCTAATTTTTCTTAGGTCTGGGTAGTATCTCAAGTGAGGTTTTATGCTAATTTAGGGTTCCTTCCTTTATTCATCCAGGCACTGGGGCATATATTCTTATGG
>Ga0126342_10015690_pt1:0-7500 | contig 13251 bp, 25 predicted proteins | sample Cyp1metagenome_FD_92528 | JGI IMG/M metagenome (GOLD analysis project Ga0126342, IMG submission 92528) | Coral microbial communities from Lord Howe Island, Old Settlement Bay, Australia - Cyphastrea 1 metagenome | ecosystem: Host-associated > Invertebrates > Cnidaria > Coral ...
CATTTTTTGGTTCGTCGACTCGTTGGTTCATTGGTTCATTCACCCCATTTCCTCATTCGTTGATGCACCTCACAACTTCAACATTTCATTGGTTCTGCATCGCAAAAACTTTCCTATGGCCATTGATTTCCTATAGCCATGTCCTTTCTTCGAAACTTCAACCCCGGCGCGGGCCGGGAACTACCTGGTATACGTAAAGGTTGTACTTATTTCTAATTCGTCTATATGCACCTGCTTACATACATCCATGCATGCATGCATACATACATGCATACATACATACCTACCTACATACATACATACATACATACATACATGTACACATACATACACAGACAGACAGACAGTCAGACAGACAGACAGACAGCCATGCATGCATGCATACAAACATACAAACATACAAACATACAAACATACAAACATACATACATACATACATACATACATACATACATACACACAGACACACATACAAACATACAGACCTACCTACCTACGTACATACGTACATACAGTACATACAGTACATACCATTGAGAAATGTCCGTGCGGGGCGCGATGGGAGAGGCCGGTGAAGCGAGAAAAAAAAGAATGCGAACTTCAGCTGGAATGCATGGAATTAGAATCCGGGTAGACTATGGTAATGGGCCAGGCACGCAGTATGATGATATTTCGGGTGTGATATCATTGTCTTCATGACTATGTTGGTTTGCGCGATGTTGAACGCGATCGTCTTGATTTTGGATTGAGTCGGTTGTGTTCATCATTTGCAAACTGTGATATGGGTGGAATATGAAGAGTGGATTTTATGAAGGTGTTTGCATTAAGTTGTTTTTGCCAGCATGGTCTGTCGGAACAGCATTTGGAACGATCCAGCTGTGGTCGTTTGGTGGCAGCGGTGCGTCGATGCAGTGGAGACAAAGGGTATGGTCAGAAAGCCGAAAGCGGTTTTTGGTATGTTCTGGATAATTGTTTGTGAAGCTTGTAGTTGCTTTGCAGTTGATGTGCACTGGGTTCTATGATGTGCTTTTTTTTCTGTTGCTGCCGTGTGTAAGTCTTGGCGACTGGAGTGCATCCTGCTGCAGGTCGGTGCTGGGCTATTCTATACAGGTGATTGGCAATGATGTTAGTGGATAAGGTGGGATGTGTATTGATGGGTGTGATTGCGTTTTGTGATGCTGTGTGTTGTCATTTTGCTGGTGAACATTTCAGTATAAGGTGACAGTGGGGGTGAGTCACATCTATTGTTGCATTGTCACTGGCTCGATTGTTGCAGCCTTCTTGGCCAAAGTCGAGTTGGAACCCGGTTTTTTCGTCTCTGATTCGGTGGCTGCTGTCATTCTGGCCTTTCTGTTTTTTCTGGAGATGATGCCGGTATTGAACAAGAGGATGCTGGAGAGCATGACGGATGAGAGCACACAATGTGCGGGTGATGTTGATGGTTCCAATGGGGGTGTCTCGGATGGGCGTTTGGAGTTGGAGACGGAATTCGCTCGTCGTACCACTTCCAGAGTGCCTGGCCATGAGGGCCAAGATGAGTCGCAGGGTATTGGAGAAGCGTGGTTTCTATGTGGCCCCGGATCTGGGCAATCAGGAGGTGGAGGATTTGGCCAAAAGAGTTAAGGCGGCCAATGATGGTCTATCATTGGCATTTGGCGAGTGGCAGAAGAAGAAGAAGGTGAATGTGACGGAAATAGGTCGAATGAGATTATGGATCCTTGCTTGTAGATTTATCTGAGCTATGTGGTCTGACATTGAATGAGAGCGATGTGAGTTTGGACCGATGTCTGTGGGTGATGACTATATCGTTTGCAAGATCTAGAAGTGCTGGTGGCCATTGTCAAATTGTCTGTCGGATGTTGAGACGACGTTGTGGCTCTTTTGGGTGGAGATGACGGTTGAATGAGAGATGATAGAATGGCCAGTGATGTAGACTATGGTGACGGGCCAGCAATGCGGTATGGTGATTTTTGGGTGTGATATTGTTGTATTCATTACTATTTTGATCTGCGTGGTGTTGAACGCGATCGTCTTGATTTTGGATTGAGTCGGTCGCGTTCATCATTTGCAGATTGTGCTATTGATGGACTTTGAAGTGAGGATTTTATGAAGTTGTTTTCATCAGCTTGGTTTTTGCTAGCATGGCCTGTCGGTATAGCATTTGGAACGATCCAGCTGTGGTGGTTGGGTGGCAGTGTTGCAAGGCTTCGTCAGACTCGCTTGAAGCAGCATGAGGTCACTTGTGGTTCGCTGGGAGGCAAAAAATGTATAATTTCGACACACTGCATCGCAACTCGGGGGTAGGTGGTGCGCAAGGGCATGCGCAAGCAAGGGGTCGATGTGGCTCAGATGACCAATTGACCTAGATAAAGCAGACTGGTCGCTTGATTTTTGGCACCGAGGAAAGGCGCCTTAGATGGGCAATGCGGACTTGGATGTTGAGAGAAAGCCACTTGCAATTGCTGTTGGGAAACCCAAAGTGCCCAGAGTTTGAGGGTGACAACGCTTGACATACATGAATCGGAATTTAATCTATAGCATTGAGAGTTATGGGTCATGAGTCGGGTATGAGACTCAGTCTTGGAGACTGTCACCTTAGCTGATTGCTTGGGGAACTGAGTAATGAGTAAAGTTCAAGTTTGTGATGGGTCAAGCTTAGGGCACCAGATGACTGATAAACCATTTGGTATCTGCTTATCTGCAATCGGAACTGCAACTTTCGGATTCCTGCATGTGACCAGAAGAAATTGACTTTGTAAATGAATGCACATTGGAGTTGAAACGAAGTAGTGTTGGCTCCAGCCACAAATACGCGTACATACAGACATACATACATGCGTACATACATGTTTACGGACCTTCGTATAAACACGCGGTCAGAGGCATAGAATCATACATTGTAGCAGCATGAGGCGCAGTGCCGATGCGGTTAAGAGAACGGATGGTATTCTTGAAAGGCTTTTGCGTGGGCATGGCCAAGGACACTTGCAGCTGGCAAAAGTGAACGGTCGGTTGGAGAAAGTCAACCTGCCACGGTTCGCCAATGAGGCTGCCCTGAGTTTGTACCGAAAAGACTTCAAGAGACGTTGTCGCGAACGCGCGCAGAGCAGCCAAAGCGGTGCGGTCTTGACGAAGGGTTTTTTTCGGCAGTGGGTGTCTGGGAATCCGGCAGAGTTGTTAGCATGCTACATCATCGGGCGGTTTGCAGCTGCCCCTCTACCTGGAAGCTTCCAAGTTTGTGGCGGGGACCTGCGACCAGAGGATGCTTAGCCAGTAAGTGGCGAAATCGGTGGAAGTAGCAACAGCACAACCATGATAATCGAATCAGGTTGTAGAAACAAATAGTTTTATTCATTTTGCGTGGTTACGGCTGGGCTTCTGGAGTGAGCTTTGAAGTGGGTGTGTTTGTCAAACTAATGGCAACCCATGTGGCTACCCTTGTTAGGTGTTGGCAAAGTTTCTCCAGAAGATGACGGAGCCGGTCACGATTTGTTGTCCAGATCAGGTTCGTGCAGAGAAGTTTCGCAGCAAACACGACGTGGAAGGCAAGCAGGTGCAAGCATGGGTCGCTGTGTCGAATTAGGTTTGGCAGGAAACATGAAAGTGTGTTGTTCATACTGTTTGAGGCTTCTTGGCGAGGCCGAAAGAAACAAGAGTTCGAATTACTATTGGACAGGAGCACGTGAAGTAAAACATGGACTTTCCAGGTTTTTGCGGGCTTGGCAAGTGGAGCCACTATGTATGGAGGAAAGAAATATGCATTGCATCGAACAAATGTAGGTTGGTTTAGTCGCTGCTAGGGTAGCAGCCATTGAAGCAAACTAACTTTGGGATCTTCAGGTGCCAGTGTGGAGGCTGTTCGAATTGCTTCAGTTGCACCCGACGACAATCGTGCCGCAAAATTGCATCCCACATTTGGCGCCTCAATTGCGCGGGATTGCGCTGTGGTTGGCAGCGCTGTGGCGTGGGCCGGAAGTGATGGACCGCTTGTTGGGGGAAATGGTTTCAAGTGTCGCACAGAACATGCAATGCAGACAGTTTAGTCAGAAGCAGCTCATGTTCTGGAAGGTGACGGTCGAAACATACCCACGTTTTAGACCGCAGAACAAATCTCCCAAACATGCTGCCTGGTTCTGAGAAGTATCTAGGTGGCTATGCGTAACTTGTGCGCGATCACTGGGTAAGGGAGTTGCAATGTAATGGCTGAGTAGTAAAGACCTGATGGTTATTGGGGAGCTTCTTTGTGGCGGTGGTCAGGAGTGGTTTGAGCGTTTTGCTGCTGGTGTGGGAACATTTGATAGCGAATTGTTCCGATCTACTTTCAATGTGTTTGGGTGGCATTAGTGCAGATGTTTTGGAGAGTGGGCTCGGGGGTGCTACGCATGGTTTGCAGAAAAGGAAGCATCGGTGATTAAAGAAATGTGGGGATGAGGAAGCAACAGCAGAAGGTTCATCATGAGGAGGTAAATATGGTGATCGATTAGCTTTGGGAACACGGTCCTATTGGCAGCGTCATATGCATAGAGTGTAGGGCAGTTGTTCAGGTGATGGAGAACGGTGCATTGTTGGGTGGTTCAAAGATCAGGGTGTTTTTTCGGTGAAACACCATTGCGACCTATTGCAAGGACAAGATGGTAGTTGTATTGGGGTTGCAGTCCATGCGTAGGGCAGGAGAGCATGACCGTGCATTGCTGGGCTCTGAGGTGGAATTGGGTTACTCGTCGGAGTTGACGCAGGAGTTGTTAAGGTTCGCGGCTGCTGGAGTTTATATTACTTGCAATTCCAGAAGCCATACGAAAGCCCATTCATACGACCCAAATTACATACATATACGATTATATAGAGGAATATCCCATTGATCCCAGAAGTTTGTTTATCTTGCTGTTGGCGCAGGAACTCTGCAGTTAAATCATGGGCACGGTGGTCTGGTTGATAAATTCGGTGGTATGTAATGTGGCATGATGGGCACGCAATGCGCTGATGTGGGCTTAAAGACGGTGAATGCGTGTGTCGAACATGCTACCTCATGATCACGTTGCATGTTTTTGCAACTCATGCAATCTTGCAAGAATTAGCATCTGAAATAGACTTGGTGACTGCGAAGTCTGTAAGAACAAAGTGTGAACATCTAACTCTTTTGATTCCTTGTCTGCTGGCTGATTGCGGCCGCAGATGTGGTAGAGCTGGTGCGGCCCGGGAATCAAACGCTGTGGTTGTGTTGCAGTGTAAGTGAGGGAAATTTTAGTCAACGTCAGAAAATTGCTAGAGTGACGGGGATCCAGCCACAGAACATCATTTGCTTTTAGGGTTAAATTACGTAGCCGGAATAGCATCGAACTATGCAGACATGTTTGGTTACGATTAAAAAATTACGTACACACCCAACAGAAAACAACATGCCACCTCGACGTGATGGACGGCTTCCGGTCGGGCGAGTAGAGGCACGGTCGAGGTCACCACGGTCAAAGTCGCCAGTGGCAGAGGAGAAGAAGATCAAGACATCGCGGAAACGGCCAGGCAAGGTGCGAAGGGCGCAATTGCACAATGCAGAAAAGAGTTTGGAAGGGGAATTTGAGAAGGATCAAGGTGAGGAATCCGCCGACATGAGGTCTCTTCAGAGGCAACTTGAAGATTGGATGCATACATATGTACATATGCACATACGTTCATACGTGCATACAAGCATACATACAGACATACATAGCATAGCATAGCATAGCAGAACATAGCATAGAATAGCATAGCACGGCACGGCACGGCACGGCACAACATAGCATAGAAAAGCATGGCATCGCAAAGCATGGCAGCAAAGCATAGCAAAACATAACATAACATAGCAAAACACAAACATAGAACACTGTAACATCACATAGCAAAACATAGCGTAGCATACCATGGTATAGCATACCATAGCAAACCATAGCAAACCAAACATAACACGCGTAATCGTTCCATAGCATTTCATACCATAGCACACCATAACATACCATAGCATATCAAACATACCATAGCATACCACAGAATACCAACACACTTACAAACATGCATGCATGCATGCACATATACATACATAATACGCACTTCTATGCTTGGAAATGGGGATATTAAGAGATGTATCTATATCTATATATGCGTATATAAAGTGTTTATACACGGTTAAGCACGTGTTTAATCGTGAATATATATATATATATACATGATTATACACGGATATATGTATGTTTTTTTTTTGAACTAAAAGGGCGAGTTGTTGTCAGTTTCGAACTGTTTTTGTGGCAAGGAAAACATCTTATCTGATATCTTTGGAATCCGTAGATGTAAAAAAGGAAGGTTTACTGTATAGGAACCTCTTTTTTGATGCAAAAAAATGTTTTCTTTAGATGTTTCTTTAACAATCTAGTGGTGACCTGATGCCAAAACCCACTAGCCACTACAATCAAGGAGTGGAATTCATTCCTTTTTAAAAAGTTGTTGTGGGAAACGGCTCGCCCGCAGCATAGGGATTGATAGAACTGACATCTGGAAGCTGGCACGGAATACCAGCGTTGATCGATTCTGCTACCAGCGCCAACAGCAGAACTGTGGATACCACATTGGTTCACTCTTTGTCCGACGGCATGGATTAAAACCATTCGCCAGGGAATATATATTGGAATCATTATGTTTCATTATCTTATGCTGCTTGGTAGTTGCACTTTCTATTTCAATTGTCAACCTTTTTTTTCTTTCCAGAGAACCCTTGACCTTTACTTTACTAATACCCATCCCCTCAAGATTGCGGACCCCAGAGTGAATAGGTACCATACGAAAGCAGAATTTCCCAGGATGGTCATTGATATTGAAGGCCATGTGCAAGGTTTGTATATTCTATTTTTTTAATCACATGATATTTGTACTATACAAATATATTTTACATACATAAATATTATTTACACAATATGTATGCTGTAACTATAAAAGTTTTATCACAGGTCATGCCAGTAATATTGTTTTTGGTTTTTGATTTAGCACAGTACCAAACAATACAATATAGTTTGTTTTCACGTAATTAGGTATGGTGTATTTTCTAAGATTGGTTTGTAAACATGCAATACAACGTGATATAATGGAATTTGATTGTTTAATGTAGTATTGCGTAATATTCAAAATGCAATGCAAGTTAAATGTTCCAATTTAGATGTTAGCATAAGATAACCCAATTTCATACAATGACATAAACAATGTAGGCTATAATAGAATATAACATATATACTGCAATGTGATTTGATACAGCACAATGTTAGCTGATATAACCTAGCATGATTTAATATAACAATACATAATGTAATGGAATGTAATGTAGAATCACATCATATTATACTATGTTCTTATTTCATGATATGATACAACTATGTGGTGACTTTGTCCCGTAGCTGGATGTGCTTTGCCGGACCAGGTATTTTCATGTCGATGGGCGCTCTCTTGCTAGGCAATATGTTGCAGGATGCGGTCAACCATGAG
>Ga0126342_10015691_pt1 | contig 13251 bp, 12 predicted proteins | sample Cyp1metagenome_FD_92528 | JGI IMG/M metagenome (GOLD analysis project Ga0126342, IMG submission 92528) | Coral microbial communities from Lord Howe Island, Old Settlement Bay, Australia - Cyphastrea 1 metagenome | ecosystem: Host-associated > Invertebrates > Cnidaria > Coral ...
AATATATATAATATATATAATATATATAATATATATAATATATATAATATATAATATATATAATATATAATATATATAATATATATATATATATATATAATATATATAATATATATAATATAATATATATATATAATATATAATATAATATATATAATATATAATATAATATATATATAATATATAATATATAATATATGTATATATGTATTATATTTATCGATATAATTATATATATATCTATAATTGATATGTATATATATATTGATTATATGTTCTTAATTCGTGATTTTTCCCGAAAAACCGATGTCCCCCTGCTGCCAGGCTACAACCAAGGCCTTGGGCTATGGTCATGTACAGCAGCTTGATGCGGCAAAGTTACTGTACGTATGTGCCATTTGAATTGCCAATGACCATCAATTACCATGATTTTCGGGGAGCGTCCCTAGTTTATCAACCAGGCTTTATTGATCTGGGCTTGACATTATATAGCAATCATTCAAGATCATTGCCTGCACAAATGCTTTGAGCATCAGCAGACTGGCAAATATTTTCTTGTAGGTAACAATGCCTCACTTGCTCCACTTCCATAGTCAGTGATGAACAAACATGATTTCCCTACAGAGTCATTGCATATGTCACTATTCTCAATGGAACGTACCAATAGAATGACACATAATCTATCTCACAAGTACATATACGCGTGCATCTACTGCATATGTATATATGAATTTTACACTGGTGTACTCACATACACATGCTGATTGTGTTTTACTTACTAGTTCTATTACTGTACCATGTAATTTTGACACCACAATTTATATCGTTGTTTATAGATTTAAACATGTGTTGTTTGCACTTCAACAACAACAACAACAACAACAACAAGAACAAGAACAAGAACAACAACAACAACCACAACCACAACCACAACCACAACCACCACCACGACGACAACGACAACAACAACAACAGCAACAACAAGGCACCACATTGTTGGTTGTGCTCTTACCTACCCATGCCCCTTGCCTCACGTTCTTTGTCGTTCAAACCAAGTATTTGTTGGCGTTCCCTTTTTCACCAGCATGTACTAGATTGCAAGGTTATGCCTTGCCGGCGATAAGGGGACTAGCTCTAGACTCTAGACTGGTTGTTAGTGGTTGTATGCAGTTTCAGCCAGCATTGGTACAGCGGAACCGTTGGATAAAACCGAATAATCAAAAGAATCCAGCGTAACCTGGGGTTCTTAAGTGCTCTATGTGAACAAATATGGGGATTGTGAGCGAGGGTACCCTCAAGTTCTTAAGGGATTAGTTCTTAATCATTAGGTCCGGGTAGCCCGCCCAGATCGGAAGATTGTCATAAAATATCCGAAACAAACATGTACATGTTGGAGATGTGTCCACATTTTGAGGCGTATGTTGTTGCATAGAGCTTAATTAGGCTAGCGGACTTTGTTTTTGTTGAGTGAATCCTTAATCCGCATGTTTGCTGGTGAAATGACAGGTGATTTTTCATGATTTGATTATACCCACTGAACCAAGCCGATCCTTGAATTTGATGAAGAATCCCAGGTGTTTCGGATGAAATCCTCCAATTCCGCCCTGGACTTCGACCGAGGTTTGCCTCGCCTGAAGCTGCCGAGAATGCTGTGAAGCAGTGCCTCCGCTGCCGGTTAGGAGACAGCTAAGGAATGCTAAGGAGCTATTGGTATCCATATTCCCTACAAAATCCTATGAAATGCAGAGCCAAAAAGGAGCTATGAATTGGGTTTCCCAACCACATGAGAGTGATGTCACAATCATACACTATCATCATTGGTATTATTCCGCGCAAACCCCCCAGATCGCCCACACAACTTCTTATGGATTTTGAAGGAATATAAATTCCGACCCCCGTTAAACTTTACATTCAATTGGGAAGATCAACAAGGGGATTAGGAATATAAATTCCCACCCCCGTGAAACTTTACATTCAATTGGGAAGATCAACAAGGGGATTAGGAATATAAATTCCCACCCCCGTTGAACATTACATTAAATTGGGAAGATCAACAAGAGGATTAGAAATATAAATTCCCAACCCCGTTAAACTTTACATTAAATTGGGAAGATCAACAAGGGGGTTAGGAATATGATGATGAAGATGAATATGAAAATTATGATGATGATGATGATGATGTTGTTGATGATGTTGTTGTTGTAACATTGAACGCACAGGTAGCTAAGCTGTGCGTTGCAAGATGAAAGCCACGATCACGGACATGTGCATTTTGTCCCACACAACACCGTGTTTTTTGATGTTCGGACATGTCGTCTGCGTCGGCGCGGGCAAACTGAGGGGTTTGCCCGTATTATTACTACTATACTGGACTTTATGTGATGATATTCTGTGATAATCGATCAATATAATGACAATTTATATATATATATCAATGTTATTGGTAAATATTGGTAACATAATAATACATCTTCAAGACATAGTCATATATATATATTCTAAGTATTATCATTGTTTGCCACCCATCGGTTCCCCAGGTGCGACAAGATCGAGTTGCACGGGCGGGTGATGCGTGTGGCGCCGATTTCAGACGAGAAGTGCGATGACCCAGGGACGTCATGGCAGTCGCAGGTTGGGGATACTGAAATATACTTCCAAATATTCCGACAAAGTTCAACTATTTCACCATCATGAACTTGGGAAGTAGTTTTTTTCAGCGCAACTTGGTGGGACCCCAAAATGATGGGGAAGGAATTGTAAGGCCAGTAAACCTGGGGTTTCATGGGTATCTCAGTGACATTGCTTAGAGGTTTCAGAACCTCGAAGTTCTGGCAAGGTGCCAGTCGCTGGCAAATCCCCGAAGTCAAAGGAGGTTTATAGATGTTTATAGCTTGGAAAATCATCTACAAATGGTGAATTGTTCATTGCCATGTGGCCATGTTTAATTAATTACCGGAGGGTAAATCAGAGTAATTAATCAAATTCAACCATGCATGGACATGGTAAGTTGTGCAGGCCATAACTGGTTGGTGGTTTCAACCATTTTTATTTTCCATAATATATGGGATAATCCTTCCCATTGACTAATATGTTTCAATATGGTTAAAACCACCAACCAGATAATATATCTGCGACAGATCCACCGCGATGTCGTGTTTGAAGGCGAACCTGTTGGACGGTACTCGCAGATGCTTTGGATGAATCAGGTCTTTCCTGCTGACGCTAAATGCCGCGGGTGCTGCCTGACCACCTTAAAGACTGCACGTTTGTTTGCGTCTGAAAGACCGAGCAGTGTTCTTGGAGTCAAAGCGTGAACTTGGCCTGGCTTCCTTGCACTGCATCCCCCGATCTGATTAAGTTCCCAGATTCATATGGGGATGGGTCAAAACCTATGAAATTACCATATGACTGGGGGAACCACCATCCATTCATCAGCTATTTTTGTGTAGGGTCCCAGGGTTTTGACCCAATGAAGATCTTCCAAGACTAAATCACGGATTCTTGGGAGGCGTCGAATATTCGGTGGAGTTGTTTGAGTCAAGCTGGGATGCTCCAAAATGGATCAACAAAGTATCGACTATCATGGTAATCGTGATGAATTGTCGGAATTGGATGCACAAGATTAACAATCAGTATACTCAACCATGATTCAAGATTTCTGATCCCCTGGGTTTTTATCTAGTGCAGATCTTTTTGGGATTTCCAGATGGCCGCATGACGTTCAAAATTACTTGGACTGTTTTCTGAAGCAATTGTGAAAGTGGAGCGGCCGAATGACCAGAATCGCATTCAAGAACATACGTTGTTTCACATTTTCCCAAGGTTTGAAAATTGTTGTGTTTTTCTTGTTCGTAATGCCAAGCTCAGTTGGTTTGTGGGGTCCTACTGTACTGCAGGTATTGATCTATGGCCAGAGCCCATGATGAATTCCATAATTCCATAATTCGTCATCGATTCTGGACTAATTGCTAGTGGATAATGGGAAAACATAGGTGTGTTCCCTAACCGTTTATATAATCATCCATGTGTCTTTGATTTAGTCACTGTATCTAAATCTATGGTTGGTTACTATTCACTACCCATTTGGATGGTCCTTGGGGCGTAGACGTGCCACAGGTTCCAGTTTGAGCTTCCGGAGGAAATCAAGGTGCCGGGCCCTGGGTTAGATACAATGGAAGAAATCCTGCACCAGTTGATAGGTGGTTTATCCCATTATTTAATATTATTTATATGGTTTCAAAGTTTCAACCATCCAAGGTGATGCAGGATTTCTTCCATCTTTTGCTATCAATGCTGAAATGTACGTTCACCAGCTAAAAATTAGCTACTTTTTTGACAGGTATCCAAGATTCGTGGCTTCCATATATTGTATAGATATGCATATGGATGAGTTGATAGTATGTTTATTGTGCCTAGTTTGGTTTAGCAGTTTAGCCATGTTTAGCCTACAACCACACCATATGCAGAAGTGTCACTGCCATGTAGCAAAACCATACAAACATAGCAAGGTATTTTCTGCATCTAACCCACCAGAGTGGCATTTTTGCTGCATCGCCCGGGAACTCAAATGGCTCCTAAAACGAGATGATTTGCAACCAGACATGGCCAATATTTCTTGGCTTCGGGAAATGAAGGTTTCCTAAATAATTTTACTTTTGGATTGTCCATGAGATAAACCATCCAGCTATTGGAGATCCCCCTATTTATGGAATCCCCCAAATGAATTTGTTCAAAATAGTGAACACTTGTTACCGTTCTTCATATGCCTCATCTCCATTTTGAAAAGGGTGGAGTATGGCCATCGGACTTCTGACAGATGACTTGGACCAGGGTTTGCTATCGAAAAGCCAGCGGCCTTGTTCAAGAATCAATGATGTAGCCTCTCATATACTGTACCCCAATCTATAATGATGGATACAGCAGACCAATGATCTTCCCTCCTATTGCCGTTTTGGGATATTTCGAGGTCCCATTTGAATCGGGCTCCAATTTGCCCTTCGATGGTAGAATGTCTCTCAGATTTGGCAGATTCGTACCCAAAACTGTCACCAAATCGGGGTTCTCGAAATTCGGAAACCCAAACTCTACAGACTCTACAGTTGTTTCAAACTTCAAAATCAGCCATCAGCCATCTAAACTTCATCAGCCATACTCACCGATCTAGAATGAAAATTGACCAGCTAAATATGGCCATGGTGACATTTGCAGCCGAGCTAAATATGGCCAGGAAGATCTTCGCAATCTCCTCAAGGAGGCCGTTGGGTGGTCGAGCCTGATGGGAAGTGGCTTTTCGATGGGAAGTGGAGCTTATTGCAGGGTAAACTACGATAGATGTGGAAATGAACATATGATTCCTACATGGTACCAGCCTAATTCAGCAGCCATTTGGGTTGATTGATTCTTTGTTTTTTCAATTCTGGGGGGATCCCCAAGTCACCATAGGATTCAATACTAAAAGGGTCGTTCATGACTTGGATGATTTGGGGGTGCCCCCATGACTTAGGAAAGCTCCAACTCCATCCAACTTACATCATTACTTGAGATTTCACATGCAAATATACACTAAAGTGATTAGTGATGTAACATGATGTAACAGTCTCTATATTATATGTATATAAATAAATAAATAAATATATATAATATACATATTTTGCAATCATATATACATACATATGTATATATATATAATGTCATCTTTGCAATGTTGAGGAGGAACTATTTAAAGAAACACCTATAAGATCCATAACATCTAGAAGTAAATGTATCATATCTCCTTTAAACAGCTAGCAGTTGGTATGTTTGGCACTGCTCATTTGCGTTTGTACCAGGCTTATGAAGGGAAGAACATCAGCACCATCAAGGCAACATTTGGTGGGCCATTAGGTTGGGTTGAGAACAGGTTTGGTGGTGGTTTAGGCATCAACAATTGGTGACTTTTTTATAGCCATCAAACATGGTGAACAATTGGGATTTAACCATGAAACATTGGGATTGGAGTTTAACCATGAAACATGGGGGAAAAGTGGTGGTTGAACGAAAAATTGGCTATATGTGAACTTAACCCATGAATATGTCATGGATTAATGGTGGTAGACTATGGAATATAATATCTTATAATATGGAATATATTTCACCAACTTGATAGATATTGTTATTTGTCTGAAAATGGTAGATTTATATAACCTCGAAAATTGTCATTATTTGTCATTATTCAAAAATTAATAATAATGATAAAGACAATGAGGACTACCACTGGGTGGAATGGGGTACCCTATTTGCTGTTGAACCCAAATGAACCAAGCAAAAAAATAAACCAAGTGGTAGAACCCACCATAAAAACCAACCAAGAAAGCATGTGATGGCTCTGTGAACCGGCAGCACATTATGGATCACTACGGCCTAGATGAACCAACAAAGGTTAGCAATTTTATCACCAAAGATGAACATCATAGGCACAGGTAACGATGATTTCTACAGCTTTACGGAACCCAAGAATTCCCAGGCGTTCAATCCAACAAATGGTGGACCAAAAGCCGTTTTCGTGAGTTTCACGTTCTGGAAATTATTAGAGATGGACATGGCATTGGACATGGCATTGTGAACATTGTATGATTCTAGGATATTCTAGGTCAACAGCACATCTCATATCTATTCATATCTCATATCTTAGATAGCCAACAAGCAACAATTTTGTTTTATCTCTCAGCACCAGGATGCCTGGCAGAAGAGGCATCCTGGACAGAAGCTGAACACCACCAAGCCTGGGCCACCCAGCAAGCAGGGCTCTGCTTGCAATAAATCATTGATGGTATATAGCCATGACATACCCTCTGGTTATTTAACATAGCCATGGAAAATGGCCCATTTATAGATGGCTTACTTATTAAAAATAGTGATTTTTTCCATGGCTATGTTAAATGATGATTCACCCTCTGGCAAGCTGATATAGATGATATAGATGATATAGACACGGAAACTTACTGTTAGATTACCAGGGTTTTCCGGCAAACGGTGGTATGGGTTAACTGCAAAAAGAAGTGGTATGGGTTTTCTGCAAATGGTGAAGAGTAGCCATGGCACGTTGACAGCAAACCTCATGAAGGGGTATTTTTTTTGGTTTTATGGATGAGGAATCTATTAAAGTTTTGATATGGACAATGTGTTTTTCTTACCAATTGTTTCTTTTTTCCGTACATTCTGATTTAGCGGGACTGTCTTCAACTGTTGTTCAACTGTTGTTCAACTGTTGTTCAACTGTTGTTCAACTGTTATTCAACTGTTGTATAGTCAGCTCCCCTTCGATAGGCGGCTTCGCAAAAAATCAACTCCCACTTCTTGCTCAGTATGTTGCTTCTTTTGTTGGTTGCATCTCAGGTATGTTAGTGTCCCCATGTTCCCTTGTTCCTCCATGATTGGCCAGGGAAATCTCCGCTTAGCTGTGCTCTGAAATTCGCTGTTTCTTTCATCAACTGTTTGAACCAATCTTTTAAACAAACTCATTTTGTGATGAATCTCCACTTGGATTAGGTGTCATCCTCGTGACAATTTTTATTGGCTCGCCCAGGTGGGGTTTCAAAAACTTCTCGACGGCCCTGAAGACCTTGGAAGGACTCGAAGCATGGGGAGATGGATAAGAATCCTCATAAGTGGAGGATAATGGGACTTATATAGTGTTTTAATATGTTTTAATGGGAATCATATCCTCTATAATCCACTATAATGGGAATCATATCCACTATAAATGGGACTTGGGATATAATCCACTTTAAATGGAGGTTTTAATGGGAACCTCATCCTGTGGTGGTGGATTATATTCATGTTTATGTTTATACCATATTCGAAACTTATCTAGATATGGATACAAACCTATGGATATAATACGGTATATACATGAAACACAATTCATTGGATATAGGAACAGTCTCGAATTGTAGGTAAGTGTTTGTTTTTGTTTTTGTGAACACAACCTTTACAAGTTGAGCCTATCAACAGTACCTAAAAAACAAGAATCCCAAGCAGCAAATTTCTTGAATTACCTTGCAAGGTAGAAACTCATCGTCGTGTCGGAACATAGTCAAGCAGCGTTTTTGCATGGGGCCAATGGAAAACCAAATATGATGACCTTCTATCCTGTTATTTGTCTATAGTTCCAAAGTTCGAAAGAAATGGCCAAGGAAAAACCTAAGACTTGGATGTTCCAAACTGTTAATTGTTGGGCGCACAGGAAACCGCAGTTTAGAATCGCGCAAGGCCCTGTAGCAACTGACAATCCCCCGCAGATGGGTACTGACAGTCTGCAACCCGATGTTGTTTTGATAGACGCCCCTTGTTGTGGAGGAATAACACGCCATGATTTGCTGGGTCAGATTGCCAGGAGTGACACTGGAGCATCACTTGGAAAAGACCCTGACCTTCCTCGCCTTCTTTGACGGATCTTCGAAGCACAAAGAGTTCTTGGAGGCCCGGGATCCGACAGACCTTGACCTGGTTTCTCGGAGGATCAAAAAACTGGGGGTAAAATTCCAAGACCGATTTTGGACGGAAGATGTTTTGTGTTTTTTTTTAAGGGTATTCAACTCCATCCGATTTTGGGGATTTAAGTACCCCAATTTTTATTTCACATTTCTAGCTAGATGCAGGCATCACCAACACATAAGATTTGGTGATATCGCCAATGATATATGGGGATGGGTCAAAACCCTGGTACCTAGTGAACCCCAAAATAGCTGGTAAATGGATGTTCATCCCACTAAAATGTATCTATAGGTATTGACCCATATCCATATTGGCATGATTGGTAAGTATCCATTACTGTCACCTGCTGATCCGCTTGCTCTTGGAAATTGTCACCAGCACCGCCATCAGTTTGCCTCTTGGAAATTTGACGTTGCCAGGTCCTGGTAAATATTGCTGCCATGCCCCATGCTTAACAAAAGACATTTCAGACTACATCCCCCTGCTTGATTGGTTTAAACATGTTTGGAACTTGTTTCAACTTTCTACTTTCAACCCTCTGAGAAGCTTACAATGTCTTGTCTGCGAGAATACGCTAAAATCAACTCCAATCCAATCTTATTGGTTACGGTACATCAACCCGCTTTATCAGCCACGTCTGGTGCAACCTCGGATGTGTGGTTTAGTAAGTTTAATGCAAGAATATGTTGCCCTTAACTGGGGAATATACAGTAGATACTACGAACCAACTATAATAAAACGTTGTTTTCAGGGTATCTAAGATTGGCAATGATATCAAGCTACTTTAGCACCTAGTTTTTCTTACACAAGTCGCGGTTTGGACAAGAGGCCAAAGCCAAGAAAGCCAGCCTCGGCCCTGCAACGCTGACGCCTGGGGAGGCGGGGAAGGACTGGTTTCAGGCTGCATTTTTGGTTATGTTATCTAATATAATATAGCCCATGACCCTTTGATAAACTGCAAAACAACTATGGAAAATCACCATGTTAAAGAGGTAAATCAACGAACTAAATGGCAATGTTGACTAGCAATGTCAAATTACCAGAAAGTATATCACTATACATATATATATATCCCCATGATATCCCATATCAGGCCATTTGTAGATCACAACTAACAACCATACTTGGGGGTGCAGGTGTTGCAAGATAGTGGCTATAAACATGGTCTCATGCTGTTATGACACCCCATCAGGTGGGATATCCGACACTTCTGGCCATGTACCCTCTGGTAAATTAACATAGACCCTGGCAGTCATCGGGGTTGGAAGACTAGTGAAACCATTAAAAATGGGTGATAAAATCAGGGTCAACAAGTTTATTTACCAGAGGGTATATTGTATATATTATATGTATATTATATGTATATATATATATATATATATATATACATATAATCATATATATATACACACTTAATGTCTTAATAAAGTGGAACTTGACCCGACCCTCGTAGTCTACCCATCCTCGCAGCTTGCTAAGCGCGCCCCTTTCGTGGTGCATGAATCATGGGGAATGTGATGAGATTCATCTTGCTGTCACCAGGCAGCTCAGATCGAAATGTTTCGTACCGATTCGTACCATCAAAAGGGACTTAATATGGGTTAATGGGACTTAATATATCTTCATATGGACTTAATAACCATCAAAACTGATCACGAACACACAAATCAGGCATTTATTTTTTCATACTTCCGCAGTACCTTGTCATTCAGTTGTATTCAGATAGTGTTTTTTTTTGCCAAGTCGAAGCTATGGATATCTAAAACACAACATGAGGTCAAACCCAACAAGATCACCCGCGGATTCAGCGCCTGTCGGTCGCCAGTTCAGCATATTATGGGGGTTTCAATAATTTTCAATACCCCAATTGCCGACCTTTGGGGGGTTTCCATAGTCATGGGGGATCCCCAAAATGGTTGGTTTTTTTCATGGAAGATCCTATTAAAATATATTAAAATGATTTAAACTTGATGATTTAGGGCTAACCTCATGACTTTGGAAACCACATTGTCTCCTTGATCGTGTTTGTTTCACTTTGTTTCAGACCTTGCAGTGACATGACAGTCTTGATGCTGGCAGCCTTGCAGGCAAAGCGTGCAGCCGCAGAGGTGATAAAAACATCGTCGATTGGATCGATGGGATGAAGTCAATTGACATGTCAAGTCTTAGTATGACATAGTATACTGGTTGGTGGTTTGGAACATGAATTTTATGTTTCCATATATATATATATCGGGAATGTCATCATCCCAACTGACGAACTCATATTTTTCAATATGGTTGAAACCACCAACCAGTATGACTTCAAGGTGATTGGTGATTGGACTCAATTTGGCAATGAATTCTGAAACATGACACATATGTTACATTATGTTACATATATAATATCTGGGCAAATGATGGCACCCCAAATGTGCATCATTGGGTTGATGGAATTCGTTTAGAGGACAGCAGGTCGATCACTTGCTGTCCCGATGTGTCCATGGATTTTCTGGATACCCTGAGATGTATACATACTATATATAGAGAGTTTATGGGGATGTGTATATATATATATAATAAACATACACATATTAATATCACATACATACAGACACACAATATATATATATATATACAAATATATATTTTGTTTAAACATATTGTTTCCATTTGTTTCCAGGAGATACATACTGTTTGATGGCCGTGAAGCCGGAAAAAAAAGGTCTAATCCGCGGGATGTCCATCGGTGACATGTGTTGAGATCAATGAACACAATCTCAATTTATTCACTACTGTCATGGCCATATCCTGAATATTGGTGCTTCTCCATATTGGGACTCCGCAAACCATCCCCTTCCTAAGAATAAGCTTCGAATCCCCCCCACGGAGAGGTGGTTGCAAAGTGGATTTTGATTTTGACCCAAACATAGTTTGGATACCAGGGGGATGCTGGCCAGCGTACCATTAGCCCTTGACGGGTTTTGTTGTGACTCTTCCACTTTGAGACAAACAAATGTGGGCAATATTGGTCGACAAGACGTTGTCGATATGACCAACTTCTGGACGAAACAAAGCATGATTAGCAAGCTTGATGCCAAGAGCCATGGAACATCTCGTATTGATTCATTGTTGATGACAATCATTTAACCAACAACGGACATTATAGAAAGTTCATTCGCCCAAGAAAATCCTGTCTAAACAACTCGTCATTGATACGGGACCTTAAATTATATCCCCATGAAATCCATTGAAATCCCATGTATGGTTGATTTTACACCAGAGTTATAACACCATCGCATAACTTAATTACCCAGAATGGCAAATGATCCTAGTTCTACTCAGATATACCCAGGATATCCCAGAATGGCTATAATTATCCTACAGTGGATGGAAGAAATCCAGCACCAGTTGATAGGTGGTTTATCCCAGTATTTATAGGGTTTCAACCATCCAAGGTGGTGCAGGATTTCTTGCATCCACAGTATTGTTTGGTGGTTATATCATCCATCGCATCGCGGATGTTTTCTTCGCCAGGCCGATCCTGTGCCCAAGGCTCCGTTGATCATTTGAGGTGATGGCTGGTTTATTGGTTATTTCTTTGTATTATAACATATTATAACTATAGCTATTATAGATGATTATATAGATGATTATAGATGCCTATAGCCTTTTTCGCCCACAATTGTTTATCTGATATTTGTTTGACATAATTTAGGTGTTATAGCATTATACGAACTGGTTTGTTGGGGATGATTACAACTAATGATAGGGATACCCATGACTCATATCTGGATCGGTCAATATAGGTTGATACAAGATATAACCACTAAAAACATGGATGTATATAATGTGTCACCAACTCGAATTGGGGGTTGGGTCAGATTAATCCACATTGGGGGAATGTCATCCTCCGTGGCAAATGGTGGCAATATACACCAATTACAAGGAACCTGCATTTCCGACGAACCTGCAATCATAGGTGCCTCAAATACTTCCCTAGAGCCAACCATTGTTATTTCGATTTCACTGGCTGACCTCACTATAGATGATGAATATTGTAAGGGGAGTCATCCCCAGTTCGGGTTTTCAATGTCTTGCTTGTTGCCCGGATCCGTTCCGTGTTTCGATGAATCCCTGCTCAACCGCTCATCCCAATGCCTATGAGAAACCGCTGTGGGGATGACAGGAGGTTGCGGCAGCCTTTGGCACTGCTCAAAACCACAGCCTTTGGCACTCCGGAAACTCACTGTTATACGCTGCGCATAGTGATGTTAGATTTTCCATGTATGCAGTATGCATCTTGAAATACATCATGATCGTGTATAGATATATCCGGTACATACACAAATGCCCAATACAAGTGCTTATATACATACCATACCATACCATACCATACCATACCATACCAGACCATGCCATACCATACCATACCATACCATTACCATACCATACCATACCATTACCATACATACCATAGCATAGCATACCATAGCATACCATACCATACCATACCATACCATACCATACATACCATACATACCATACATACCATACATACCATACATACCAACATACATACATACATACATACATACATACATACATACATACATACTACATACATACATACATACATACATACATACATACAGTACATACATACATACATACAATACCATACCATACCATACCATACCATGCCATACATGCCATACATGCCATACATGCCATACATGCCATACATGCCATACATGCCATACATGCCATACATGCCATACATGCCATACATGCCAT
>Ga0126342_10015692_pt1 | contig 13251 bp, 16 predicted proteins | sample Cyp1metagenome_FD_92528 | JGI IMG/M metagenome (GOLD analysis project Ga0126342, IMG submission 92528) | Coral microbial communities from Lord Howe Island, Old Settlement Bay, Australia - Cyphastrea 1 metagenome | ecosystem: Host-associated > Invertebrates > Cnidaria > Coral ...
ATTATATATATATATTATATATTATATATATATATGTTATATATATATATTATATATTATATATATATATATATTATATATATATATATATTATATATATATATATATATATTATATATATATATATGTGTGTGTGCGTGTGTGTGACATGTGTGTGTGTGTATACCATCCAAGTACAAAAAATGCTCAAAGATTCTTTGATGCTCAAATGACTTTTGTGACAAATCATGTGGCTGTGGATTTGGCAAAGTTATCACTGCTTTTGGAACTTTAAAAAAGTTGCGTTTTTGTGGGAGCCACAGAGAGGGAGAGGGAGCGGGAAAGGTCTGGCAAGACCGGCTGCTCAATAATTGCACATGATTCCAGATCCACCTTGCGGATCTGTTCCTGCAGCAGGTCTTCCGGACTCTTGGACGCACGAGCACCGGGCAGTGTGGTGGGTACCTGGAAGTCTGGAAGCCATGCAACTAATCGAAGTGGGACAAATGACAAGCTTCGGAAACATGCATTGAACCAATCCAACCTCTGAATTGTGAAGGTATTGCCAACAAGGGTCCCAAAGGCCAAAGGCTACAAGTACTGGAAAAAGAAGAGGAAGAAGTAGAAGAACAAGAAGGACTGACTACACAACTGCTATTCGCCAATGTTCTTCCTGAAAGAAAGAAGTACGACATGGCCAAGTCTCAATCTTCTGAAGCGCATGGGACCATATCATGTGCTTTGCTTCGCCTTCCCAAGACAATCCAAAACCAGCATCGTGGCACTTCTGCAGCAGCAGCAGCCATGGCCAGGGTGTAGTCTCGCATGGATTGACCTCCGCCTTCGTGCACAGCAAAGGTCATCCGCAAATGGACATTTGCTGAGCTGGAGTGTGAAGCTCCCAATTCACCCTACTGCCGTCAGTTGAGATTCTTTGCGCAACCACAAAGTTGAATTCTATCCAGCGCGCCTGGTGCTGGCTGCAGATGAGGCATCTGGTCTGCTATTACCTGTGCAACACGCATATCTTTTCCCAGGTCATGAAACCCTCGCGGAATGGGTACATCGTGGACGGGTCCCAGCTGCCTTCTTGATGGTCGCCAGATTCTCGGCCGAATTTTCTTGTTCCGCCTCAGCCATGGATGACAAGCAACTTCACCAGGTACTAAGCCTGAATGCTACGCAGGTACTAAGGCCGATGCTGGTGCATCTCCAGTCACTTTCACCTTGGGGCCGCAAGAGGCCACATGATACATGACGGAAGTGCTGGATTTCAGTGAAGTTTGGATGCCTAAAAAAAGAATGAAGGCATTCGTACTGATCCAGCCAAGATCATGTTCAACCAAGGAGCATTCCGGGCTTGTGGACGACCACCCTCGACCACCAAATCGAAAACCACAGCTTCGCCCGCCAAAAGTCCTCAAAAGCACGACACATCTGTTGTTCAGGGTGCAGAGCCTTGCTATTTTGAAAGCTAGAAGTCACATTCCAGAATGTTGGCCTTTAAGTGCCTTTAAATGCCTTTAAAATGCCTTTAATATCCTGCCAGCTCCTCTCATGCTTGACGATCAGTGCTTCAATCATATTCTACCGGTCTCTTACATACTTTGCCCGTCAACTCCCACTTAGGGAAGCGTAGCCCTTTTTCATCCATACCACATGCCCACATGCTAACGCCTATGCGTCCAATGAGGTGCGAATTGTAGACAAAGACATCACGCGGAAATTCCGGCACCATGATGAAGCCAAAGCCTCTGGACTCCATAGAGCTGACGGATTTCCACAGCAACGGAAGATCTCTCCTCTGTAGGGCAAACAGACGCTCCATACAGCCAACGACTACTTGATCTAATCGACTCAGTCGGATGATGGTGGATTGAGTCGTTGGGCTAGAGCTTGATCCACTTCCTGTAAGGCTCTGGCCCTTCCGCGTGTTGTAGCTCTTCACTCGGCCCATGACCCTCTGCGACCTCACACCCATTGTTCGGTATAGAAAATATTTCACCCATGGCCCCATGTTGGCTGGAAACCCTTTCACCTCTGCATACCTCCGCCATCTACTTCTCCGCCTACCCTTCTAGATTGTGAGCTACTCCAAGGCTTCAACCTGCTGCGACACACTAGGCTATCCACGATGAAGCTTTGGGCTTTGCTTCCACAGGAGCGGGTCGCTGTGGTCGCGGTGGTGCTCGTTTGATGCCCATTAGTGGTACCAGGTGGCTCTCCCCTATCCTCCGCAGCAGTTTGGCTAGACATTTCATTAGGTTGCATCAATCCAGGACCAACCAAGCACAAACAAATACTGCGATCTGTAGCACCGACAGCCGAAAAATATCCCCGCTGCTGCATGCAAACAATTCTTTGGACTAGGACTTGAACAAGCCCATCCAGTGCAACTAGGATGCTTGGGCAAGATTTCTTTGACCTTTGCGAAAATTTTGCTGCTTCCAGCCTGCAGCTCCATTCTTGATTCGACACAAAGGAAGGACCCTTTAATAAAACAACTTGATTTTTTCTGCGAGGATACAGCTGATATGTGAGGAAAGTTCGTTTAGGTTAGCCATTGGAACCTCGCGACATGTTGCATGTCACCACGCGCACTTTCCCATTCTGGTGTGACTTCCTCCTTTGGCACCTGATCCATCAGCGCTTAAATGCAGTGGTCTAAGTTTGCGGCCAAGTTTTTCACACACTGGCAAAGCCCCACTAGCTCCTGCACTTCTGTGGCAGTTGCTTTCGTCAGGCAACTTCAGGATTTCACATGTTCTGCTTCCTTGAAAATCCAACTATAATTGGAGTACACAAAATTGAATTGGAACAAAATCTGCTCAATGCTGCTCAACTTTTTTTGCAGATGTATCAGGATCAATGCCTACAACGGCGTCGCAGCTCTCCTCGGTTTCTGGCTTCTTTGCCTTGGGTTTGGCGGCTGCGGCCTTGATGGCTGCCTTCAACTCCTGGCGCATCAAATGACGCTTTTCCGACTTTGGAGATCCGTGTAGAGATAGACACAGATAGACACAGATAGACACAGAAATTCAATCTTCAGGAAGTCCCCTTAGTCCCCTTCTATACAAATTATACAAAAGGCTAACCATGCCTCAATGGCTTTGATCTTCTCTGCACTGGGCCTCAGTACGAGGGACATAGCTGACATAGCTGAATCTATTCCCAAAAACAGCCGCAAGGCCGTAGCATTCTCATCACCGTGAAAGAGAGTGCAATCTTTGCATTTTGTCTCCCTGGTTCTGAGATGAACTGTCAATGCACCGGTCACTCGCATCTGTACGCTGACTCGAAACTACAAAGAACTGACAGTTGCTTAGCAGAGTTCAGTGTTGCATGGTGGAACAACACTTCATTAAAATCAAAACTCAAAACTTTCCCTCACTCCTCTTCTTCATGGGAGATGTTGGGTAAACTTCAGATGTGTCAACGAAAAGTCTCGTCCGAGTCATCATCACTTGCGCTGTCACTATCGTCATCAACGTTTTCAATGGCCCCACTTCTGTGCAGCAGATTCCGCAAGTGCTTCGGGAACAAGGGAGACGATGCCGAGGAGTAGCTAAAGAGCTGCGAGGGCGGCAAATGACGAGTGACTTCACCATATCTCAGCACAAAAATGGTAGGAAGACCCTGAAGGTCAATCATCTGAGTCAAAAAGAATGCTCGTTCTGCAGGCAACCAGCAGAACTGGGCTTCCAGGTGCTTGGAAGCCAGTCGGCCTAGAACCTTCCGACACACTTCCCCGGCTGAAGCTGCACCATCATCCAACAGCACTAGGGCACGTTCATGTGGGGCAATAGTCTCAACAAACTCCGTCTCACTCACAAGTTCTCGCAATGAGCCATGACCTTGCAGGGTTGCATGCTTGTGAAACCAACATCTCAGCTAATCCAACAAACAAAGACCCAAATCGCAGTTACATTGGAGTGTCCCAAGGAAGGTCTCATCTTGCAACCCACCCACAACTGATTGGCAACTGCAAGTCCGAACCTTGCTTTTTCCAAACGCTTTCTTTCTGCAGTTGGGCCTTCCGCTCCCTTCGCAGACGCATCAGCTCATCTTCCTCATCCACTGGAGCTGCTGCTTCACTCCCCACAAAGGCATAGTGCGGATCAGCGCGCTTCACGCCACCATCAGCCTGCAAACACAGCTGGGCACCTTGAGTCTGCTCCGTGGCACGTTGCGCAGCCGCAATGGCTTCAGAGAACTCTCCGCTGCGCAGCTTGTCAGTCAAACTTTCCAGCGCATCCGCATCACGCACAGAGCCTTCTGGTTCACGCTCACGCGGCATTGAAATGATGATGCTCTAGCAGGCTGCAAAAGGTGTGCTCCCTAGCATAAGCTTGCATGCTCTTGCAGCAATACGATCAATGTGCAAGAGTACTCTCAAGTCTGCTGGTGGAGAGTGAGAACTTCAGAACAAATGAAGCTCTTGCAGATTGCAATCATGCTTATCTCAATCACTGAGCCGACGCCTAGAGTCAACATTCATAGGTATCACTGTATCACGGTATCAACTTCCCAACTAATCTAATCACAATCATCATCTCAAACACCGATGTCTCAAACCCTGGTGTCTCCGGGGTTGTCAGCAACAGTCCCGCGGCGCAAAGATTCCAACCCTGATTGCACAACAGGTGCAGGTGCTGGCCTCAAAGAACCCCAGCCATCGGCACTCGCTTCGTGGATTTCGGGATCACTGAGGCACGAACGGCCCTGACTTGGATGCCTGTGGTGAAGCTTGGATCGTACCATAGTGAGTGCATTGGCACTACCATAGCAGTGCAAGGACACCCTCATCACTCTTTACTCAACTGTGGTTCAGAATTGCTCCCTGATTCCCACCTCAGCTGTGCCATTATCCGAAGGGACCATATCTGCCTCAGCTTTATCAAAGTAGACAGCTGGAGTACATCCCTGGGCATCCCAGGGCAGCTGGGAGCACGACAGGTGCAGCTGTGGGCTCAAGTCCATTAGAGCCTCCAATGGTCTGCTCTGCCTGGCAGTGTATAAAAACTGTTGACATCCACCCAAAACTTACTGGGTGGCCTCCAATGGTCTGCTCTGCCTGGCAGTGTATAAAAACTGTTGACATCCACCCAAAACTTACTGGGTGGACCCATGGGCCATGGGCTTAGGCCCTGGGGGCCCAATTTTGGACCACCGATGAGATGAGGCAGGCCTTTGAAACCATACGCACTACTCGCATGGCCTCCAGAAAAACGGGGTCGGTAAAGGGTTCTTCCATGCTAGGTGCCCAATTCACTTTAACATCCACAAATCGTATAACATCGTATAACCTCTCTCAAAGGCACTTGTGTGATGCTAACTACCAACATCCTGAACCGCTGAAGCGTCACCTCTGTGTCAGCTGCAGGCTCAGCATCATCGCTCCTTAGTCAACTATCAACCAAGGGATGTTCAGGACCACTGGCAAATCATCTCACCCACACCAAGTCTGAGATCCAGGCATAGCTCAGCAACCTCAGTGTCTTTTGGTTTGCTCCACAGGTTGTCAGATTCAAACGCAAGAGTGAAGTCAACATCCAACTATCTGACTCGGAAAGCTCCGACCTAATAAGTCAAACCCAATTGATGGCCAGGCTTGGGAGGCCTACTGGCCAAAAAAGTTCAACAGGATGTGGACCACACCATTGATGAATCACCACTTGTGACATCTTGCGTTTGTGCCTTCTGAAAACAGGCATCCTATTATCGCAGCATGAGTCTGATCCCGTCTTGGCGTCCGAACCGGCGCAGCTCTAGCAGATGAGCTGAAGTTTGCGTCGTAGGCAAAGGTATGAGGGGATACTGAAAATCCTTTTTTTGTCATGCGAGTGGCTGCGTTAAATTGGCGCAGGTAAAGCATGGTCTCAGGTCAGTCAAAGGTTGCGTCTTGAGGCTTGTTGCTGGCTGTTTAGGATTGATTCGCACGTGGCGTTCTTGAGCCAATAGAAGCACCAGGGGGAAAAAAAGACATGGTGTGTCCACATAAAGCCTGGGCAGCAAACAGCACGATGACTGTGTTTCCCGCAGCTGATTGCATTTTTTTCCCTCTTGACCCTGCTCTTTATGATGCGGATGGCGCAGCTGCAGCCGATTGAAAGTCCGCAAAGTCTGCAAAGTCATCTTCCTCAGACTTCAGAGGCCAGGAGGACCTTCCCAGGAATTGATCAAACCTTGAAACCAATGATGGGTAGGATTGGAGGATCAGATTCCTCGCAGGAAAGGAATCCTGGAAATCACATTACAATACTGCGTACAGCAGCTGTACAGTCCACAACTTCTTTGGAACCAGTAGCCGCCACTGCACGTTTGCCATGCTAACCTCCAAGGGCCTAGTCTATCATGCTCTGATTGTTTCGTCCATCTTTGGAACAAACGCACATCTCCATCCATGCATATCCAAGCGCCAGGCTGGAGCTGTCGTGGCAATTTCTGTGGCCTCAAGCACTTCATTCTTGTCCATCAGCGGATAATCGAACGAGTCCGATAGCTTTCAGCCCCAATCTGCAAGTACCGTGGATGGGAAACACCGCATGATGTCGGTGCTCAAGCCAAACCCACCCGCATTGTCACATGAACTCCACTGAAAAAACACTCCAGCATGAAGGAGCGTAACCCTCACAAGAGGGGCCAAAGTTGTTTGGTGGTCCAAACCTTGCCACTGCTAGTCTGCAGCGCGGTTCCAGTGGAAGGCGGCGGCGCCTTGGACATCCATCGAGCTGCGGACCCAGCTGTGCTTGGAACTGACCCCGGCCACACTTGCAGCCATGGAACCAAAGATACACCTCCTGCATAGCCAGCTTGTGGCACTTGTGGCACCCTCCGCCTGCAGGAACACAGGCAGCCAAAACGGCCTTTTTTTTTTAGGGAGACATAGGAAGACCAAAGCATCCTGCCTTCCACCCTTCCCAGGCAGATTCACCTCAAATGTGCGCAATGAGCGCAGTACGTTGGTACAGCCGGCACTGCACAGCCAGCACACTTGGACCAGCTGAAGTGGTGCCAAGATACTGTGATGGTCTGTCCTTCTTTTAGAGACAAGTCTTTCCTTAGGCTTCCGAAAATCAGTTCAGAAAATGAAGAATGTCGAAAAGGAGCCCTGCAGCAATTGAACGAGGAAAAATACAGTGTGCCACGAGCTGTTCCATATTGTAGGTCAGGTTTAACCAAAACATGTTTGGACCTCTCCTTTCCAATATCTTGACCTCCATAACACCTGACCCACTCAGCACAAAAGTTGGATCCGTTCACATGACGCCAACTTCCTCGTTCCTATGAAGTGTTTGGTCATGGGACTTTGGCAGCGCTTCGGCCGCTTTGGCTTCATGGACCTTGTCGATAAAGGTGGCCTTGACGAAAAGCGGGCTGGCCGGGTCGCTATGTTGGTGATAATATTATTGTATAAGGTCATTCCGAATCATGCCACCCAATACGTATTGATTGGGTTTGGTGTAGTTTGCTGCGCAGCTGCTACTTTCTCAGAAGTTTCACAAACTCATCTGACAGAAACACGAAGCAACATCGCGCAGTGCCCGCCTTGAAATCCGCCAAGCATGCATTGAAATCGAAAGCATCATTTCCTAAGCTGCTCCCCGTCCGAACCGAATGGCTTTGAAACAACACATCCCCAGTTTGTATACATGTAATTGACAGTCTTTCAATCATATTTTTCCCTTCGCCTAAAGGCTGCGCAATGAATGTCTACACAAACATATCCACCAGAACCGCCAGGACGCGTTCGCCATTCAAAAGAGAGTCAGCAACCCTTCACACCACTTGCTCTTACAAGCCACAGACCAAATTTAGCAATCCCCCTGTTTTATCCTTTTTAGCGTAGAGGGGTTGGCCAAAGAAAGCAGCAAATGAAAGGAAAGGTTCACACTCCATCGAAAGCTTGTAACTCCGTTATTTTGAAACTGACTTTCGTTACGACCAAGCCGCGGTCACTGAAGCCAAAACCGATGAAGGCATGTCGTTGTCCATTGACCTGGGAGCATTTCACAAATTCATGGGATAGATTGAATTTAAGCAAGTTGTGACAAGCCACAAACTCTGCCAGCTGAACCCCCAGTTGCAGAACATTCTCTGATACATCTTGTTTCATGGCCTTAACGGCATCCACGAGAACAGCAAAAATTAGGCCGCAAACAATTTTGAGGACCCAATACCGACTGGAGTCCAGGACTCGCTCAACATAACGTTCGTACGCACCCTCAGGGATGACCTGAACGGCATTGAGCACTGCAGAGGCAGCTGACCAATAGCATTGAGGCAAGGTATGGATGCATGGAAAATCTACCAACAAGAGCACCTTTTGAAGCCAGGTCGCACACTGAGCGAATAAGCTGCCAGAACCACTGTCCAACAAACCTGGTGATTTGCTGTTGGGGCACATGCAGGCAGGGGTGTTTCTAAGCGTTTGTGTTTGTGTGTGTGCATGTGCAAAATTGCCCTGACGACATCCACAAATGTTACACGCCATGTGAACTGACCAGGGTTAAGGCAATTTTGTGCGACAAGTCACGAATTGTCAATTCTTTTCCTCTTCCCACAATTCGAACATTTCCTCGCCAAATTGCCTCCTGCAGAAGGGTGATGTATGGGAACATAGGTTCAAGTATACCATTGTACACGTCGCACATGTTCCTATAGCAAACACACGTCCAAGCAAGATCTACACGTTGATGAAACCAGCCAAAATTAGTTTGCATGTCGTTGGCACCACATTCAGAATTGGCCTTCCAATCAGCAGCTTTGTGCCCGGATGCTGATGCAGCAGGTGGCACCTGTGCCATAAAAAAAATTGTGTGCGCGTGTGTCTCACACAAATTTTCGGGTCAATTCATCTGATAATCAAACAGTTGGCACCCTTAGTAACTTTGTAGTCTGTTTCATTGGCATCCACGTTTTCTGTGCGTTGGAAAAAAATAAATTGTAACCGCGATCAAACCTGGTAGACTTTGGCATCTCGCCTCAGTAGATTCGTCACAATCTCAGAGGAAAAGGTTCCCAGCTGGCAAAAGAAAACGCCGCCAAGTCACTTATTCAAAAGAACATATTCGACATCGGGATCCAACTCGTCAGCCATGACAATGTGACAATGTGACACTCTTTGTCTTCGCGGGCCATCGTTTCAACGTACTTTTGCCATGTATTTCTCGTTGCATGTACCATGGCCGAATCAAACCTCAAGATTGCAAAACGATATTCCAAAGCATCTAGTCGTCCGAACCTTGAATACTGATGAGTTCTGTAAGCAATTATTGGCGGAAAAAATTCCCATTGGAACTGTCAACTGCATGTTGCAAAGTGCATTTGTCTGATCAACTTGCAGCAACCCAGAGTGGAGTCAATCCATGGAAACAAAGGAACGAAACTAGCAAACAGACACGATGACTGCGACAATAAATACAATAATCACGAACTAAAAGGAACGAAGCGTGAAGAGATCTTTCAATCTTCATGAAAGTTCTCACGGCCTCATGCATAAATGTGCCATTTCTCTTCAAGTTCACCTGGTGGAAGGAAGAATGGTTTTAAATGAACTTTGCTGGAGGGTCATGCTTTAGCACACCACGTGCAGTTCCCATCTGGTTCGCGTGGTTTGCCGGCTAAAACTGGTATCCCTTCCCTTGATGTTTAAGGCCCGTTCAAAGAGGAACCAATTTTTTTCCAGGGGTACCAACACGAAATACCTTCTGGTGGGGATTTGTCGTGGCCTTAAGAAAATCCGCTGGCCTGCTGGCGTGCTTCGTGGATGTTCTTGTAATACATTTTGTTGTAGTTTTTGTTTCACTTATAGCTGCTCTTTTGACGGATTTTTGGTTTCGCTGCCCTGCCCCTTCCCGTGTAGTGTAGTATAGTCTAGTCTAGATTTGTCTAGCATAGTCTAGGCAAGTCCAGAATGGTCTGGTATGGTCTCGTGTCGTCGCGTCCCTTTTCTCAAGCTACCTAGCGCTGACCCTATTTACATCATCATCGTCTCTGTGGTCTTCGTCACGACCATCATCATCATCATCATCATCATCCTCATCATCATCATCATCACGATCACCATCACCATCACCATCATCATCACCATCATCATCATCATGATCACCACCACCACCAGCACCACCAGCACCACCAGCACCACCAGCACCAGCAGCACCACCAGCAGCACCAGCACCACCAGCACCACCAGCACCACCAGCACCAGCACCACCAGCACCAGCACCACCAGCAGCACCAGCAGCACCAGCAGCACCAGCAGCAGCAGCAGCACCAGCAGCAGCAGCAGCAGCACCAGCAGCAGCAGCAGCACCAGCAGCAGCAGCAGCACCAGCAGCAGCACCAGCACCAGCACCAGCACCAGCACCAGCACCAGCACCAGCACCAGCACCATCACCATCACCATCACCTTTTTCTTCTTCTTCTTCTTCCTCTTCTTCCTCTTCTTCCTCTTCCGGCTCGTCCCTGGGATGCGGCATTTTCCCACTTTTTTTCACGATCTACAGCCCGTTCTCGCCCCTGCGATGCCGGCCTTTTTCCACATTTTCTCCACGGTTTCCCGTGCATTCCAGCCAGAAGTACGTTCCAACCTGCCTGTGCCCAACAAACCATACGCACCTGCTACTCCTGCTACTCCTGCTCTTCCTCTGCGCTCACGGCCTTCTCCGCATGCACTCTCACAGCCATGCCGCTTGCATCTACCAGTTTTGACTCTTTTCCTGTTTGGTCTCCAAAGTCTTACACACGCCAGCTTCTACACAAACGGACTTTTACACCAGCCATCTTTTACGCAAACACGCTTTTACACCAAGCACTTTACTGATCACTGAGGCGAATTTGACTCCGCTGCTCTCAAGCCATGGTGTCAAGCCAAATCGGTCTTACACACCAAAACGGCTGGAAATCAGCTGAGGTCAAATGGCAGGAGCAGGTCCAGGATCAGAAAAATGCTCGAGGCAGCTGCACCCAATTTCAGGACATTGCCAGTACAAGCGTTTGCATTAAAAATGCCCGGCCGAAGCGCTTGGATAGCAGCCAGAGCCGCCATCTTTGAACACAGTTTTAGTCAGGAAAAAAAGTTTTGGAAGTCTTTCTGGATATCACTGGATTGGTTTGTAGGATTGTAATTCCCCAGGTAGCTGGAAGCTATAGTCAAGTCTTCGATGGCGAACTTTGTGCCGAAGTCTGGCAAAGGTGCTGCGCACGGTCCTGCGCAGGCTGCTGCGGATGCCGTCCTGTGCCGGGTGCTGTGCCGGCTGCTCTGGCTGCTGCAATGCGGTGGCGAAATCTAGCAAAGGTGCTGTGCAGGCTGCTGTGCAGGCTGCTGTCCTGGCGAGGTCTGGCCAAGGTGCTGTGCATGCACAGCGCTGTAGGCAGCCGTGGGTGTTGTGAAGGCGCTGCTCAAAATGGGATGAAGTCTGGCAAACGTTTGCGGGGTGCTGTGCAGGCTGCTGTCCAAGAGTGCAGTGGCAAGTTCTGTGCAGGGTGCTGACGTCTGGCAAAGGTGCTGTGCAGGGTGCTGAAGTCCGGCAAAAGGTGCTGTGCAGGCTGCAGTGCAGGCTGCTATGCAGGCTGCTATGCAGGCTCCTGTGGCTGACAGCTGCTGTGCGGCTGCTGTGAGGCTGCTGTGAGGCTGCTGTAGGGCTGCTGCTCGCTGATGCTTGCGGTGCGCGGCAAACTGCGGTCCAGAGTGCGGTGGCGAGCTCTGGCAGAAGGCGCAGGGTCCTGTGCAGGCTTGTGTGTAGAGTGGTGGCTAGGTCTGGCAAAGGTGCTGTGCAGGCTGCTGTCCACGATTCCTGTCGAGGTCTGGCAAAGGTGCCGGGAGAAGTCTGGCAAAGGTGCTGTGCAGGGTGCTCTGCAGGCTGCTGTGGCTGGTGTGACGCTGCTGCTGCCCAGGGTGCGGTGGCGAAGCCTAGCAAAGGTGTTGCGCAGGCTGCTGTCCAGAGTGCGAGGCCATTGCATTGCAAGGATTATGTTAGGCACATACTTGATTGTGCACTGTGAGCTACTTGAAGCTTTAACCGTGCCATGGGATAGGCATGAAATCTGTTCCGGCCGGAAATCAATGTGTTCATGGTTTGACTACAAGTTTTCTAGCGTTGGAAACATGTTTTTAGCTGTGTGGATTGCTGAAACAAAATAACATACGGATAAAAAGCGATAGCTGTTGCTGCTGGCGATGGCATCGCAAATCGTGTCATTTTCAAATTTGAACTATATGTCAAAAAAAAAATGCAAACACATTTTGATACCGGATCATTAGGCAAAACAAAGGAGTTCCTTTTATAAGATCTATACATATCCGTTAAATATCCGCTTTGCTTTGCGCAAACGCATTTGGATCGCGGTTCCTGGAAATGAAACACTTGTCAAGTTGCGGGGCGTAGCTTCCAACCTTGGGAACATGTAGTTCTTGCAAGTTACGTAAACGCCTTCTGGAAGTCGAAACCGGTAGTTCCAGGCTTGGAAACAACCGGAAACTCTTGGATCTTGGAACCCATAGTCTAAAGTTTGGGGGGGATTGGTTCCAACATTTGGGAAATCAGTTCCTCGAGCTGGAAACCCGTGGTTCTAAGATTGGGAAGCGTTGGTTCCAAGATTGGGAACCGATACTTCCTAGAACTGGGAACGCGTGGTTCCAAGACTGGGAAGCATTGATTCGAACGTCTGGGAACCAGCCGTCCTCGAACTGGAAAAACTGTGGTTCCAAGATGGGGAAACATACGCTACAACATTTGGGAATCGGTAGTTTCTGAACTGCGAACCCGTGGTTTCCAAGATGGGGAAAAGCATTGGTTCGAACGTTTGGGACCCAGCAGTTCCTCGAACTGGGAACCCATGCGCAAACTTCTAACTCTTGGAAATCGCAGTTTCACAAAGCAATATTGTTTCGCTCGTTCTGCCAGTAATACCACACAAGGCCGTGGCGGAATTTTCAAGAATTGGACACTACAGGAGAGGTGAGTTGTCGTGATGCACGGCTGGCAAAGCGAATCCACTGATGAACAAAGGTAGTTGGAGTTGTGTTTTCGATGGCCACAAACCATTGAACAATGTGGCCGATGCACCGTCACCCGAAGAGTTGACAAATTTCCTGGAGTCAGTTTTCCGTTCGAATCTTCCCCCCGAAAAGCTATCACCAGTTATTGGTTTTGACATTCCGCCATTCACATTGGATGAAATTCGCAAAGCAGTTGGGAAATTGAAACATCGAAGGTGTCCTGACCCGTGTGGCATTGTTGCGGAAATGTTTCGTTTTGCCAATGATGA
>Ga0126342_10015693_pt1 | contig 13247 bp, 13 predicted proteins | sample Cyp1metagenome_FD_92528 | JGI IMG/M metagenome (GOLD analysis project Ga0126342, IMG submission 92528) | Coral microbial communities from Lord Howe Island, Old Settlement Bay, Australia - Cyphastrea 1 metagenome | ecosystem: Host-associated > Invertebrates > Cnidaria > Coral ...
ATATGTATATGTAATTATATGTATATATATAAATATCTGTATATATATATATGTATGTATATATATATGTATGTATATATATATATATATTTTTACATGTAAATGCATATATGTTTTTAATCAATATATATATATATATGCATTTACATATATATATATATATATATATTACAAATATTTGTTATATCGTTAAATGTCAGTATTTGTGTCAGATGAGACTGGAGCAGGGCACCTTAGGATGAACATGAAGATTGCAGTACCATTGTGTAGTGGGCACAATTGTTGGGCTAGTTTTTCCCTTGCTAGTGTCCCCTTTGGGGCAATGACTGCATCAGATTGTGAGAAATGCCACCAAAAACATGTCAGTTTTTGCAGGAAAATCTGAGATCAAAATGGATCGTCAGGACCCAAAGCCAGCCACTGAGAAATCGGCGACTGAAAAATCGGCGACCGAGGTGCGTCCAGTGGGTAGGGGAAGGAGTTCATCACCCATGAGACCAAGATACCCTCTGTGTTAGCTGAACATGTAGAAATCTTACGCTCCCATGGTCTTCCATGGTCTTGTTCACAAACCTGACTTGAGACAACCAACCTGTGACCTTATGTGTGGTAAGGAACCAAAAGCAGAGAAAACTGCTGTGACCGCAGTGGTTGAGAAGGTTGAGGAGCGGGATCCGGGATTGAGGAGTTGGGATCTTGAATTTCTGTTGAAACGGCTGAAATATGGTGGAAACTGCCCATGTGGAACCACATCAATGTCCATTTAACCATAAGAATCACAAAAAGAATTAATAAGGTATACAACCAATGACAACTTGCTGCATAGTTTGTAGCTCCCAGAGTTTTTTCGCATTTCCGCCAGGAGCCGAAAGTTCCACCTGTGTGGCCCAGGAAGATTGACTTTAAAGCGCCACTGAACGACTGAACGGGTGGTTTTATGGCAGGGAGAGACACGAGAAAGAAGTGCACATTTTTGCTATATGTACATATATGTACAATGCACATGTACATGTATAATTACACATAAACAAAAACACGTATCACACATTTATATATATATACATATTATATACACTGTACATACCACACAATGTGTATATATATATATATGTAATATGTATGTATACATGCAAACAGTACACACAAAGTGGACGCCCGGCAAGTTCAACAGACCATCCCTTGGCCAAAGGTCACTGACCCTGCGACAGTTTTTTTTTCCTCGGGCCCATGGGACACCTCCAAGTGTGTAAATATAGTCTCTACAACTGATCTTAAAGCAACAGTTTTGTTTGGGTTTTATTATTCTAAGCATCCATTTTCTGAAAAATTGGAAGTCCTACTTCTGCAATTTTAACAAGTTTTCTTCAATTATGTTTTTCATCCAGTATTTAATTTTCTTAGAGTAGGTTTTCAGAAGTCCCGCTTTCCCATCATAAATGCTGGATGGTAAAAAAAATCATCCACTTTCCCTAATGATCTTTGAAGTTAAATAATATTAAATAATCATCATCCAATTTTCCCTAATTTTCATCATAATACTGGATGGTAAGAATATTAGGTTTTCATAGAATTGGATGATGGGAAAATTTACACCGGAAAGCCCGAACAATTTGATGGTAAAAACATGTAAAAACCATGGGTTTCCGGTTAAGATTTTCCCAAGAAAACCAATCCATTGAGGTTTTCTTCAATTTTCCCATCTTTCAGATCTTTGAAGTCCCGCTTTCCAAGGCTTGCGGATGAGGTGAAGTTGGCAGCCAGCTGGGATCGGACGGCGCTGGTGGTGTGCAACGGCAAAGCCAAGGCGCGCTGTCGCGAGGCTAACCCGGTGGGGGTACCCCAAATACGGGTGGCTGATGGAAGATCCGAATGTGGATGATGCAAGGGGGTATACCCTCTGGTTATGTCAAAATAGCTATTGAAAATGGCGATTAATAGTGGATTTTCCCATTAAAAATGGTGATTTTCCATAGCTATGTTAGTTTACCAGAGGGTATTCCACTATTTTTTTGGGGAAACATATTGGAACATCCGAATGTGGATGATAACTGGGGTTCCACTATGACTGGATGGAAAGTCCCATATGGGTCCAAAGCTATGAAATGAACATATGACTGGGGGAATCAAGATCCAGCTATGCCAGCTATTTTTGGATGGGTTAGGTACCAGGGTTTTGACCCATAACCATAGGCCAGCTAAAACCAAGGGGACTCATGGATCAGCCTCCTATGCATTTTGGGGATTACTTGGGGCTTGAAGCATCCATAATATTGGGGCGCCCAACTTTGATCCAATCTTCCTCTTGACTTTGAATCATGTTTTCTTCGCAATTGGGCGGGGTGCTTGTGACGCAACATCTTGCATCAACTATACTGTTGGTTCGGGGTTTTGACCGCTAGCCCCATTTAGATTTAGGCGCAAACCCTACATTCCGAAGGGAAAGTCGAATTTGGCGGCCGGCCCAGAGTAGATCTCTAAGATCAGAATTTACATGCCATTCACTAGATATGAATGGGGATTTCATGGGATTACTGGTTGAATATCTCTAAAACATTCCCTAAAACTTAGCCTTAAACTATAGATAACTTTTCAATTTTGGATACTAAAAATCAATACCAGCTTCTTCTGCATCAAAACCCCTCATCGATCAACCACTCATCCTATTAATTGATATTCAATGGGATAGTAATGGGATAGTAATGGGATATTGCAACACTATTCACTCGATATCTCATTCAGCACCCTGATCGTTCAACCACTTCGTTTCTGGGCGACTGCAGGAAGCGGATACGTTTTTTACCTACAGCGGATACGCACAGATTGATGCGTAGCTAGCCCAAAGCTTCGAGCTTGGAGTTGTGATCCAAATCGGAGGGAGTTGGCTACGGAAATGGATCAACACACACACACATATATATATACATATCATATATACATATCAGCATATATCAATTCTATCAATACATACATACATACATACATGCATGCATGCATACATACATATATACATACATATATACATACATACATGCATGCATGCATACATACATACATACATACATACAACTCCCTACTTATCAGCGACTTTCCAGGATTTGTCATGTTTTCTTGGTTTCGGCCTCTGATTCTTGGTGGTTTGTGTGATTCAGCATCCCGTCATCACGGCTTGGCTGAGGAAGTGGGTTTTAGCTGAGACTGCCATCAAGAAGACCATGTCCGTAGAGGAGTGAATCTCACCGCTCTTGTTTGTTGGGTTATAGGTCATGGGAATATCATGGGCATATATATATGTATATATATGTATATATATATATGTATGTATGTATATTATATATATATATATGTATGTATATTATATATATATATATGTATGTATATATATATATGTATGTATATATATATATATATGTATGTATGTATATATATATATATATATACATATGGAAATACCAGTGAATATATGATAGGACTCAACATTTTTTTCTGGCCGCCACTTTTTCTGTGAACGCTTTTGAGAGATTTTTTGAGACAGAGGCAACCAGAATCTGGACATGGGTCATGAGTCATGACTGGGTACCGTTGAGAGCCCTGTGGGTTGGCAATTGCGTGACTCAAATATCCTGTAGCAGCCCAGACAGATTGGCAATATTCAATCATGATCCAAAACGAGGATGCAACCAACAAACGCAGGGGATATGACCAGTGAACACGAGAATCTCACCAATTGAAGATTTTTATGGGGGATGATAGATGAGAGCCCATCAGCCCAACGGTGTCTACTAACAAAGGTGTCGACCCGGCAAATCCAAGCTGTGAGGACAGCTCAAAATCAGGGCACAATTTAGGTCGCTTTGCACTGGATTTTGGAAGGCCTTGTCTTAGCTGGACTTTCCCTCGATTTTTCTGGTTTCGTATTCTCATCATTTCTGGGCCCAAATTATGGGGCTTTTGGTTGTGTGTTGGGGATGGGATGTTTGTTTACTGAAGGGTATCTCCCCTTTTTTGTCCGAAAACCATGGAGAATCCGAAGAAACTGCAGGAGATGCAGGAGGACTTGCGGCGGAGGGTAGTTGGCGCGATGAAACATGGCCTGCCGGTCCACGTAGCCATGGCGACGCTTGGACGAAGGATGGGAAGGAGTCTTCATCCAACAATTGAGAACGGGGATTATCCAACAGTTGGAGATAGAAATCCATTGGTTCAATGGGGATTTTCGATTTCCATCCAACAGTTGGAGATAGAAATCCGTTGGTTCAATGGGGATTCTCGATGATTTTCGTTTTTTTGCAAGAATTTTGTCCCGAACAACAACCGCCGACCCGGCCGAGACCTCGACCCCTCGAGCCCTCTCGACCCAGGAACAGTGCTGTGTCCTTTAAGGAAAAGTTCTGCTCAGAGAAAGGCCTCCCCGCATGCTTTTTCAAAGTCAAGGACCGGCATCGGAATGGTAACCAGTGGTAACTATGGGGGTGGATGCAATGGCGAGATATCAACAAGTATCCCAAAGTGAGAGATTTTAAGACAAGAAAACTCCGGAACTCAACCAAAAACAAGCTTGCAGCTTGCCAGGACCTCTGAAAACCATTGAAAATCCAGATTTCGATGATCAACTGTAGTTGGGGACGCCAATGTTTCTTTTTTCAAACAGGTTTTTGGACCAAATAAGATCCCATGGTTCGGGATCGATTTTTGTTGATCCCAAAATTTACCTTTCAGGTAAAAATTGACAGGAACCCCCATGTTCGGTAATTGTTAATTCATTATATAATTTGGTCATTTTCAATTGAATGAAAAGGCAAAGTTGACAGGAAACTGCATATGATTATTTGGCTGGTAAATTCATAGGTTTCCTTTTTCGGATTTTCCTTCAAACCAAGCAGTTGTGACTTGAGTCAGGCTTTCACACCTGGATTCTGCTAATCAACATGGCAATTGGAAAGTGATGAGACAAACCACCTGTAAATGTTTATGATGTATATTATGCCCATAGAGAGAAAGTATGTATCTAGATTGTTATTGACTATGTTGATTTTCTATAAATGGTCATAACTAGACAAACATCGAGATACAGTCAATGGACACAAATGGGAGATTGTCCATTACCAAGGTAGATACCCCGGAAGGGTATGTCTCTTTGATAGCGAGATCGTTACATCCCCCTTCCGCAGGAGTTCAAAGGCGAGACCGAGAAGGATGTGAAAGACCGTCCCTGGCTATGATTGTTATTCACAATGGCTAATTGTTGTATTGTTTCTATTATTCTGTTATTTTTTTTAAAAAATTATCATGGTCAAAATTTCCAGCCCTTTAAGAGACAATAGGAATTGACTGGAGATGGGTCAAACATGGGGGCACAATGGACCTACAGATGGGGCATTTTTGGGACACTTGGGGGCCGAAAAATTGACCCATGCCATCCCATACACAAATAAGCACGGATTGATCAACAATGGCTGAACCCCAAAGTGATATAAAGTGATGACGATCCGCTATGACAAAGCCACCTGCTTTTTTCACCAAACCAGGATTTATCAATCCAGGCTTTTTTCATGATAAGTGTTGAAGCAATCCGAAGTCTAACATGGACCCCAAGAAAGTGGCTGAACAGTGTAACATGTGTAACATCCCAGTAACATCCCAGTAGATCTCCTAGGCTCCTAGGGGTCTACTCCTAGGGGTGGTCCCAGGTTGGGTCCCAGGTCCTTATCGAAAGATGGTGAAGGATGAAGATCTCAAAGACTGGCCTGGCATGCCTGGGTACATCAAGGAAGGCGCCGTGTGGCACTGGGGCACTGGTCAGGTATTTTCATATTTTAATTTCTGTCCAGAACTAGGAATATGTATGAACATGTACTTATATGTTATAATATATATATAATATAATAATAATAATAGTAATGATAATAATACTACTATATATATATACACATCACATATATATATATACATACATATATATGTATGGTATATATATATACATGGTATATGTATACATGGTATGTATATATATATAGAGTGTATATACATATATATGTATAATACGTACTGCGCGGGCTATCTAGGAACAACGCGATGGGACATCACTATTGGCATCGTCATCTTGAATGAAAACTCCGGGAGGTTTTGTTGCAGCAGCCGTATCCATTCACCACTGCGGAAACTCATGGGATTTCTCATGAGGATTTCCATTGAGTTTGTGTTGGATAAACTCCAACATTTTTTGTAAGATGTTGGGGCCAATCATAATTTAACAAAACACCATCTCTGGAGAGGGGCGGACAAGTCATGTGGTGTGGAAGCCCAAGGGCTCAAAAAAGTCCTGGCGGTGAGGCTTTCATGTGGTGGTCACCACGGATTTCAGCATGGAAAACTGCAAGGAGTTTCTGACGGATGCGCTGCCTTTCCTAGAAGATATGGCAATCATTGAGATTGACCTAGCGTCCTTCACATGATTCGGCTTGGGCACGTTTCATCAACTTTTTTTTTAGAGTGAAACATAAGCTGAAGTGATGGTCATACATTCAGAATCTCACCGAAATGTGTGGTTTCTTGGAGCAATTGACCCTCCGAAAAGTGGAAATGTCTTAGAGACTGAAAACCTCTAGTGACTCTAGCGTTGGACTCCTAACTTGTGAAGAGTGATGGTGGCAGACCTTGTCAGATGTCTCCCTGACATCTGACTCTCAAGCTTGGAGATCCAAAGTGACCACAAGCTTTGTAATGTTTAGCACATACACGGTGAATCACACCACTTTGAAATGGACCTGGACGCCCAGAGCCATCTGGAATAATGACCCAAAACCCATAGCGTTTCTGATTTTGATCGTTTCAGCTGTGTTCCTAACTCAAGGGACTTCAAACGGGCTTGGCTGCTGTTTGCAGTCAACGGGCGCCTTCAAAGACTGCGGTGTGCAAAAATCTTTGGGACTTTCGGTCCCTTTCTGTTGGACCTGGTGGCAGCTAATGACAGGTGGTCAAGATTCTCCCATTCCATTACTGGAATCCTCGTTGATAGGGAGATATAGAGGGAGGATCCTCCAAAATATTTTCTGATTCTGCCAAGAAACGAGGTCATGGTGGACATTTTCTTTGCGGTGGACATGATTCTCAGCCCGAAAACCCAGCGAAGCCTGAACAGGGAAGGAACAGGTCTATCGTTGTTTCCCAACGGGGTATAGTTGGTACTAGACATATACAGATGTACAACTGTAGATGTGTATATATATAATATATAATATATATATATATAATATATATAATATATATATATATATAATATATATAATATATATATATATATATATATATAATATAATATATATATATATATAATATAATATATATATATATATATATATATGTCGATGTACATTTACACATGTAATTGCTACACTTGGCACCCTTCACACCCTGAACTGGGCTTCCATCTTGGCTGCGCCAAGGTTTTCGATCCGCTTTCCAAGACCCCAACGGCTTGCTCAACACAGTGCCCTCCGACATCGCGAGGCCAGCGTCCAGGAGTCGCCCCAGATCTCAACTCATTGTGGTGGAAAATCCCATGGAAAACCCCAACCGCGCAAAATGTTGGGAACATCCTGGGCTGCTTTTTTTTTTTCCACCAACCAGATGTGAATAAAATGATGAGGTTCCTGAGGCTCCCAAGAACCAATCTCCCAGGGTGAAACCAGTGGCCAATCATTTCATGGCTTTGGAATACGATGCAATAGGGAAGCCACTGTGATGTTGGTGGAGCTAACTCTATGTTCCTATTTTGCCCTCCAGTAATCAAACCTGGCAATGGAAAATCCGCCATTTCTAGATGTTTGCCCATTAAAAACTCCATGAAAAAATTGGGTATTTCTCAGCCATGTTTGAGTACCGGAGGGTACATCCCAAGTATCTTCCCATTGCATCCCAAGTATATCCCAATTATACGTATTTATATCATATATCCCCATATAAATCCCTATAAAATCCAGCGGTGGTAAGCCATCATCTTTAGTATCCCCGCCGGCACTTTCGGCCAAGGCACTACATGAAGACCTACTTCTTGGTGGATTTTTTATCCACCATGCCCATCGATCGGGTAGTGGAGGCCGTTTGGGTCCAAGAAAAAAAAACAGTGGCACGAAAGTATAGGATATCTTGTTAGTAAAGCAATGTCATAAACCACCCATGTGGATTGATGGTTTATACTGTACCAGCCATAAAATTGGTAAAATTGGGGATGGTTTACTATTGCTTTACTAGCATTAAAAAAACAAATCATATATGATAATGACAACAATACTCATAATAATCATCATTTTCTATATGTACATGCACATTTAAAAACATACATAGTTATTTTCAATGGGTCGGCTCTACTTTTCCTCCGTTTCGGTTTGATCCCCAAACTTTGGTCCAGTGACTTTTCGAAAAAAAATGGGGACATATCATTAATATCCACTGATAACGAAGATATTCATATCACTTAATTACTTGGGAAAGATGAACTTTAACTCAATTAGTTTGATATAAATTGATATAACTGATATATCTTATACACTGGTTGATGGCCTGTTTCCGCTGCACAAATGCTCTGAAATCGCGTTGCGAAGATCGGAGGCAGCGTCGGAGGCCTCCAACTCGACCGTGCTGAGAACCTTTAAGCTCCCTGGCCGAAGCGGCAGTGAAAACGGCAGTGAAAACAGACCATTTTATGGGGAGATATTGAAATAAACCAACCAATAGATGATAAGTGGTTGGGTTTGCGCCCAAAAATCTGGGATAATCTGGGATACTCCTATCCAATATATGGCAATTTCGATTCAGAAAATGATGATTCAGAGGCATGGGGTTTTGGGCTGCCCTTGCCAGACAAAGCCAAGGATTAATCGGCCCCCACTTTACCAAAAGAAAATCTTCCCCATCTCAGGAAACCAAGGCTGTTAATGCCAAGCATGATGAGTTTGGCGCCTCTCCATGGGATCAAGACACGGACTAACCGACTAACCAGCAACGGAGAGTTTTTAGTGACATCTATGGCTCGTGGTTGGGGGGTTCAACAGGCTTCAACCATGAACCATGGTTCACCAGTGACATTGTGGATTTAACCCATGCCATAAACAAACAAGTCATTGGGGATGGTTTAGTCTTGGGTCTACCACATTTTTCATGGGATTCATTCGCATCATTTACCCTCTGGTAATTTAACATAACTAGGGAAAATTTCAATTTTCAAAAACTGCAAGTCATCATATAAGTCATCATAAATCATAGAACTAAATCCATAAAAGTTATCATAAATCATAGAGCTAAATCCATACTGGGACATATATTTTCTATAGTAAACTGCTATATATTCGCATCATTTACCAGCAAAAATGGTGGATTCATCTATACATGTACCAACCTTTTTCCAGTATCCAGATCAGCTTTATCCCATTCATCCGATCAAATATCCAGAATTAGCCATTCTTATTGTTATTAATCCATGATCATCCATGATCAATATCCCATTTGCCATTATCAATCCATGATTAATCCATTATGGATTAACACATGATTAATTCATGATTAACCCATGATAATCCCATGGGAAATCCTGACATTCCACCGACTGACGTGAGGCTCACCCGCTTCGCGCGGCTCTTTCGACTGATGAAGCTCCTGGGCTGGAATATTTCGTGGGAATTTCCACATTGGGACCATAGAAAGGAATGATTATATTTGATTGTGTGTATATATATATTATTAGTATATGATATAGCATATATAATTATATATATATAGAGGCATGATGATACATAACTGGCTTTTGACTTTTTAATAAACCACAATAACTGTAGGTATGACTATTGAGGATGCGTGCAACTATTATATAATAACTATCCAAAAACAACTATTGGGGACTATTGATGATTATTGAACAACTATGGGTATTACCCTCAGGTAATCAAACATCGATTGCTGAAAAAATCACCATTTGGTTCGATGATTTTCCAAGCTAGACACCTCCATTTATAGAGGATTTTCCAGCTAGCAATGTTTGGTTGTGGGACATTCAGCAACAATGGCTTCATTATGGTTTATTATGAATGTCAGCAAAATAGACCATAAATTCCCACAAACCATAATAAACTATCATGAACCAAACAGTTGAATGGGCTTATCATGGTTTCTTCATTTTTCAAACAATAAACATGTTGATCTCAGTGGTAAACTGAGTTTTTTTCGGCTTTGAGGCTGGTTCGCCCCATTGAAAGCCCGTTTTTTTGCTGTATGTTTTGCAGATTTAAGGCATTTTTTTGACCCTTGCCAGAAGCCTTGCCATATTTTGGGGGATGTACTATCTGGTTATTTAACATAGCCATGGAAAATGGCCCATAGAAATAGATGGTTTACCTATTATTAGCATGGTGATTTTCCATGGCTATGTTAGTCATAACCAGATGGTATCCCAATGAAAAATCCCATTTTCAGACGGTCAGCCACTAGGTGACCAGCCACGTTACGCTGAGGCTTGCACGCATGTTGAAGCTCTTCAAGCTGGTTGAGTCTGCAGAGTCCGGTGCCCCTTTTTTTTGTCCAAAAAAACAACGTGACCATGACTTCACTCACAGACTTGGGGGTATATGGTATACATGTAAAATGTACAATATATATATATAATGTATATGTATATATATATGTATATATATGATTATATATGTATAATTATATATTATACATTATATTGTATATATGATTACAATTACATATCTCTAAATCAGTACACACCAAAACCTTTGATTTAACATGTCTTTCACCTTTCAACACCCTTCGAGGGATCATGGCTCAGGGGTTAAGCATAGTTATCATCTCCAAATCATCTTGGAACATGTCATGTATCCCCATTGTATCCTCGTTCCCACGATGCTTAGTTCTATACCCCTTTGGTTACAATTCACAAACCAATTTTGGAGGAACCCAAGAATTAGCCAGTAGTGTTGATTGAATTCCTAGTTTCATCGCTTAAAATCCCAACGGTTGCTTGTAACAAATCTCCTTTTCTGTTGGTTCAAGGGGATGCTTTAGACCTTATATAAACATATATATATACATATGAGCATATGCACATACACATACATATATATATATATAATTATATGCATATATACACATATATACACACATATACACATATATACACATATATACACATATATACACATATATACACATATATACACTTATATACACATATATACACATATATACACATATATACACATATATACACATATATACACATATATACACATATATACACATATTACACTTATATACACATATATACACATATATACACATATATACACATATATACATATATATATACACATATATATATACACGTATATATATATATATATACACATATACACATATATACACATATATACACATGTATACACATGTATACACATATATACAGATACATACACATGTATATATATATAGAGACATATATACACATATGTATATATATAGCGATCCCGATTATATCCCCACTACCCTCTGGCAATCAAACACGGCAATGGACAATGCATTACTTGTAGATGATTTTCCGAGCTAGAAACCTCCATTTATAGAGGATTTCCAGCTGGCCAATTATTTGTTGTTGATTTCCCCACTTCCATTAATAGATTATTTTCCGAGCTATAAACCTCCATTTGTTTTTATTTCCCCACTTCAATGCCCATTTTGTTCGCAGCCATTGCCAGTTGGTTCAATTCCTGAGGTCCTCGGTGGAAGTGTCGCCGCTGCTGCTGCGATTGATGGTTCTGCCCGGGAACCCTGGCGGATGGTTCTGGGTGTGGGAGTGGGTGAAAAAAGGCAGGCCTTAAAAAAAAGGGTGTCACCAAGAAAGTTGGGATTGAGGTCACCAAAAAGTAAGATTTAACCCGTAAAGTTAGGATTTAACCTGCAAGAATGGAGTTTCTTCTTTTTTTTTGCATCAGAAATGCGGGTTTTAATGATGGACCATGGCCAGCTCCATCCTTGACGCTTGTTTTCGTGCTGCGACTTTCCAGTACCACCACAAGAAAAGATCCCTGGTGATTAGTTGGATTTGCCCAGAAACGGGGAATCCCTTAGACTTGCCATGAAACGAATGGAGAAAGTGATGAGAAACAATGGGATTTTGGGGATACAAGTAGCTTCTGTGTTTGGACAACCCCCATCACAGTGAAATCACCAAAAAACATGGGGTGTGAGCATTGAAAAAAAAAAAGTTCAAAAATGGGGACTTCAGTGAGACATTGGGATTTAGTGTGTGAAAATAAGATGATACATGTTGTGTGGTTGGCATAAAATGGCTATCAACCACTGCAAATTGTGGATGTTAGCCATCTTCAACGGGCTTGGTTGATGGTACTAGAGATTCCGCTTCGATTTAGTAGCCTCGGTGATTTTTCACAGAGCTATGGAAAATCAGCAGTTTGAATAGGTAGACTAGGTAAATTCTGTATGCTATGTTCAATTGCTGGAGGGTAAGGATTAGTGATACGTGGAATCCTTAGCCCACGGGTTTGATATGGTCGCCCAAAAAAGTTCGGATCTGGTGGATATATATCTACTACCAACATGCAACCGCGGGGAGCCTACGACTGACCCATTCCCATGTAAAGTCCCGGTTTTTGGTTGATTATCATACAATCTTTTCATGGTATCCGCAACTCAAATCCACGGCATTTAAATGGTCAGTCAATTTGATGGCAATACCAAACACCTATTTTAATTCCAGCTGGAGGTATGAACATGTATTCACCAGGACCAGCAAAGCTACCCTCTGGTAATTTAACATAGCTATTGAACATTGCCCATTTAGTTCGTTGATTTAGCCATTCAAAATGGTGATTCTGCAGATTCTCAAAGTCATCAACTGGGGGTTTCCATATATGGGGGATGGTTTACAATGGAAAATCCCATCTAGAAATGGATGATTTAGGGGTACCTCCAGGAAATCTCCAACTGACGGGAGGTTTATGAACGTCTGCTTCCTGGCACATGTGGTGGCCTGTGCCTGGCATTGGCTTACCACCTTCCCGAGCCTCCCTGATGCGCGGCGTCTCAGGTAGGGGTAGAACTTCAAGAATTCATGGGAATAGCATGGGAATATTATTCACCCCGCTTCGCGTGGGGTGGCCGCCCACACCGCAGGTTTATTTAGGTCCGTGAGAGGGGCTAAGGGTGGTTTTCCCCCGTGGGGGCTCCCCAAGCTA
>Ga0126342_10015694_pt1 | contig 13246 bp, 8 predicted proteins | sample Cyp1metagenome_FD_92528 | JGI IMG/M metagenome (GOLD analysis project Ga0126342, IMG submission 92528) | Coral microbial communities from Lord Howe Island, Old Settlement Bay, Australia - Cyphastrea 1 metagenome | ecosystem: Host-associated > Invertebrates > Cnidaria > Coral ...
GGTTGAGGTCCGGCAGTGCCCACTGGGATCTGGAGCTCGCGGTGGAGGTCCGGCTGTGCCCACTGGGATCTGGACTGCGAGGAGGAGGACGAGGAGGAGATGGAGGAGGAGGCGGAGGAGGAGAACAGCTCTGATAAAATCTAACAACCCTCACCTGGCAGGTGGGGAACAATGATGTTAAATCTTGGAGATGTTACCTATAAGATCCATACTACATCAAAAATCATAGAAATCTTTAAAACAAATAAACACCATATCCCCCAGCTTATGAACTTTGGTCATATTTATCCAACATTTCAATAATTTTATCCTGTCCCCTACCCCTCCCGCCAAAACCCCCAACCCCCTCTTCAACTCTATTTTATATTTGGCCAAGATCAAAAAAAAACATGTTCACCTAGGGCGCTAGGTCATCTTATAAGTATATTATTATCTATATCCATTTAATAAACCTTCAAAATGTATCAAAATGATTCAAAATGTGTAGATTGAGTTATTCCATTCTTGGGATTTACTTGTTTGTAACTCCTAGTGAACCTGCATGATTATACTATATTAAATGTTGGTAGTACAAAAGGGTATCATTATAAAACAATATATATATAACAATCTTGACTTGACAGGACCTGTGGGGTTGGGGCGAGATCCGGGGACATCATGGTTTCTTGTGGGCAATGCCCATGGCACATGCCACGGTAGCGTCCGCACATTTTTATGAATTGTAAACTTTGATAAATTTTCCTGTATCATACAGTAATTTTGCTGTATCTTGTTTTTGTTGTTTTGAACCTTTTGCACCTATTCTGATTGCTTTTGCACTTGAGGATGACTTCAAGACTTGATTTGTGTGTTGAAAAGGCAAGCGTTCGGTTCGTTTTTTTTTGGTCTATGTTTTTCTTCCCAGTTTCTGGGCGAGTTGCGTGGTTCTGGCTTTGGTTTTTGAGAAGTGCAGGGCATTTGCAATGCCCCTAGAATAATTTCTCTCCTTGGGAAATCCCACGAAATGGTGTTCAACCTGGCTTTCCTATACTGGTTTTCCCACCCTTTCATACTTCCCTTATTTCTCCGATATTATTCCCTTCATTTCCCTCCAAAGAACTCTCCAGGGGAATGCATGGGAAAAGGCAAGCATTCGGTTTTTATAGGTTTTTTGACATTTTTTGCACCTTCTGGGCGAGTTGGATCGAGTTGGGTAGTTCTGGCGGCTGCTCACTTTGGTTTTCGAGAAGTGCAAGGCATCCGCAATACCCCTAGCATAATTTCTCCCCTTGCCAAATCTCACGAAATGGTATTCCAACTGGCTCTTCCCTGTGATGGTTTTCCGAATCCTTCATACTTCCAGCTGCCCACGTTGATTTTTGAGGAGCGCAGGGCATCTCCAATATTACTATATAATATTATATATATAGTGTTTTGAAGAACGTTTTTGGTTGCGGGTTGCAAGTTTTGATGCGTTCTTGGTGCAACTTAACTTGAGGGGTAAACGATGGGTTCCATGAACTTTGGATGTGAGCGGGGGACGCAGGGGCCTTGCTGGGGATGTTGCGGCTCGCAGCCAGCTCGGAAAGCTCCATCCATTGGGACAAGCACAGTTACCAGTTGCGAAAGGAAAACTGAGGGATGGAAGATTGGTTGGGGTCGAACCCCTTTGAAATAATTACGTTTTACTATTTTAAGGGAAGGGGAAGGGGGGGTTCGACAAGGTAGGAGTGACACTACTGCACTTCTCGCGGCCACGCCATCGTATACAACATGGTAGAAAACGAAAATTGTTTTGGAATATTTTTTCCATTCAGAGTGTTTATGTCATTTTTCTTGAAGGGGGTTCGCCCATCATTTTTTTTCGAAACAAAAATTATTTTGGAAGTCGGGCTATATAAACCATATGTTATATTAGTTACTAATTTTTTGAAAAAATATAAAATTAGCTAGGATTTTTTGTTTTGGTGGGTGACCCCCACCCTGAAATAATTTGTTTCGCGTAGGAGGGATTCAAAAACGAAACCATTGCGCGAAATTTCCTTCAAAAATAGAGAGTTGTGCGCAAAGCTGACAGCCTGGCACCAATCAATGCATTTTGCGATTTTTCCACCTGACCTGTCTAAAGTATTGCACCTGTCACGAAAAAGTGAAGCCAGGTCATACGAAGTGCTGCAGCTGTCAGCAGACAAAATCAGCGTAGCAAACCTGAATATCCCATGCTTCAAAATGCAACCCCTCTCCGGAAATCCGCGCCCGGTTGGACATGTCTGCTGCGCTACGCCTGCCACGTGAAATGCATCTTTGCAGATCCTCGTCAAAGGCCCACGCCTGCCATCGTTTTTGTTTTCGCTAACTTTTGGGAAGGTGCGGAATCTGTTTCCCATGCCACACATAACCGCATCCAAAGTTCAAAAATGTTTAAAAAAACGGTCCGAGACTGTCAGCTTTAACGTTTTTGACTTCGAAATGTGTTTTGCGCCATAGCTGCGTGCACTTTTTCAACCACGCAACTTCCAAAAACGGTGCAAACATGTGGTGTTTTCACCATTTTTTTAACTTCGAAACGTGCCTTGCACCACACAGTGTGATCCACCGTGCACTTTTTCGACCAATGAATGCCCCGAGAACAGAACATGCTTTTTATATCTCTTTTTGTTGAGCTGCGCTTCGCGCAACAGCCGCGTGCACTCTTGGAGCAGCTCCAAAAGTGCTCCGACGCTGAGGTGGTTTTGCCATTTTGACTTCCAGATTTGCTTCGCGCCACAGGGGCATGCAACTTTTGATCTCTCATCCGACCAGACCGCTGCTTTAGCGAGCCTACTTTTTCATACTTTTTCGGCCCTCCGGAACCACAAAACATTGGGAAAACACAGCGTTTCGCGACTTCTCTACCTGTCGCCCACTTTGATATTCTTTCTGTCTCTGACTCTTTCTCTTCTCGGATCTTCCTTCTACTGACTCTCTCTCTCTCTCTCTCTGTCTCTCTGTCTCTCTGTCTCTCTCTCTCTCTCTCTCTTTTCTCTGACTCTTCTCACCACTGCTGCATCTGTCCATAAGTCGGAAGTTTGACTTCCTAAAATTTCGTCGTAAACATAGAGCACAACCAGGGGGCACCAATCAACTTGAGAAGGGGGGAACGAAAGCCCGCTCTCATAATGAAAACCTCTGCGCACAGCAAATTGCCTGCGTGTGAGGCCTTCAACATTGAAATCCTGCGGTTGTAGCGTAGCCCTTAACTGCACAGAAAGTTTTGAGGCAGACATCCTGAAACCCTGGTGGTGGTATCATCAGTCTCTCGAGCAACATACTTTTTTCTCCATCTATTTGTTTCACTGGCTAGAAACCGGACTGAGGGGGAAACGATACCCTATTGCAGCAAACTTCCTGCGCGTAACACCATCAAAATTGAAGTTCTTCTGTTGGAGCAAGCCCGTAAGCATCACGATTGAGAGCATTTAACATCCTGTGCAGAACGCCTTCAAAATTGGAGTTCTCCAGTTGCAGCAAACCCGCAAGCATCACGACTGCGCAACTCCAGCGGTCGCCTTCCTAAAACTCTGTTGGTCAGCTACGTATCGCTCTATCGATTTCTCTGACTGGCTACTTAGCTCACCCACGCAAACCCAGACCGAGGGGGAATCGATACCCTACCGACCCTACCGCAGCCAATTTCCAGCGCGTAAGGAACACGCCGTTCTGGTCTTAACAAAAGGCAAACATGGCTCGAAGATGGCCGCAACATAGCCTCCAAGAGCCTAACATGGATCAACACAGGCCCAACATAGGCTCCATATAAGCACAGCATGGTCCCGACATGATCCAAGAACGGCGTGTTCCTTTTGTGCCGGGTAAAGGCCTAAAAGGAACACGCCGTTCTTGGCTTAACATAAGCTCAACATGGCTCAAAGATGGCACCAGAGAGCCTAACACGGATCAACATAGGCCCAACATAGGCCCCATATACGCCCAACATGGCCCCGACATGATCCAAAAAACGACGTGTTCCTTTTGGGCTCGTTCCTGACTTAACATAAGCTCAACATGGCACAGATATGGCCCCAACATGGCGTCTAAGAGCCCAACATGGACCAACATAAGCCTAACATAAGTCCCACATGGGCCTAACAGGGCTTACCGTGATCTAAACATGCAGACTCTAGATTTGGTTCCTGGTATCTGCTTCCATATCCATTGGTACCCCGCACGATGATGGCGCTCTGTACTTCGCAAAAAGTATCTGCGACGGTAGCGGCACATGTATTTTTCCACGATCCCAGATGAAGGTGTCTCAACGTGCATCGTCAGAAACAGATGACGTAACAGTCCACGGTATGCAAAAGATATCGCATGTGACATTGACACTATTCCACAGCAGAGCTGTCAAAGGCCACACGAAAAGGACAGGTCCTGCTCTCTTACGGTTCTGTTAGACTGCAGCATCTGCTTATCATTGCATCTGTAATCTTTTTCTTGACAAAATATGAAATCTGTTAAGCATGCGTTCTTCAAGGCCGGCTTTGATTCCGCCGCTTCCCGTTAGCATTACATCTGTCATGTTCGTTGTTCTCACCACATGCGGGTGCTGTATCCACTTATCCATGTCTCCATCTCACATCTAGATCTAAAGCTGTCATCCGCTGGTAGCCAAAGAGAGATGACGTGACGGTCCACTTTCAGCACACCACTTTGCATTCGCTGTCTCTAGAAGCGCAGCCTGGATAGTAGCCGCCCGTCTCTGCGGTCCTTTCTCCCATTCAAAATCCGAAAGCATAACTACCAACTATCTATCTATCTTTCTATTTCTCTATCTCTCTGTCTCTCTCTCTCTTTCTCTCTCGCTACCTGTTTATCTATCCATCGATCTATCTATCAGCAGGCCCTTTCTTTCTGGCCTTTAGCAGCTCTGCTGTGGAATAATGTCAATGTCACATGCAATATCTTTTGTTTTTATGTATCTACCTATCTATCTATCTATCTATCTCTCTCTCTCTCTCCATCTATCTAATCTATTTATACTGACGGACACAAAGTTAGAACCTTTTTTGGAAAAAAACAAGATTTATACATCTGGCCGGGTTCTTACTCATATGAGTTAGAAGCGCTAAAAATAACCACAGTTAGAACCCAACATTTCATATACCGCATATGCTCCTGCCCTTGTACACACTCACACTTAGAACCCCTTGTATGCATACATATATTCCGAAGTATACATGTATCGTATTATCGCTACTCTTGTATACATATATATATATATATATACATATATGAACCGATGTTGTGCAAACTCACACATGTCTCTACTCGTGGGAACCCTCACACTTAGAACCTCTTTGTATACGATACATATATCCACAAGTATACATATATCGTATGATAGATACTTTTGTATATGATCTCAAGCTGTGCGAAATCACATGTGTCTCTGCCTTGCCAGTGTACACTTTGAAGCTCTTTGTATACAAACACATACTCACAAGTATATACATATATATATATATATCGATATTCTTGTACATGAACCCATGCTGTGCAAACTCACATATGTTTGTGCCCCTTGCGAGTGCTCACACATTGAACCTTTTTGTGTACATCAACATTTTCAGAAGTGTACATATATCATATCCAAGATTCATTTGTATATGAACCAATTTTGTGCAAACTTACTTATGACCTTATGTTTGTGACCTTGCGAGCGCTCACACTTAGAACCTCTTTGTATACATCCATATATTCACAGGAACATATTTCATATTACAGAAACTTTTGTATATGACTCCGTGTTGTGCGAACTCACATATGTCTGTGCCCTTGCGAGTGCTCACACTTAGAACCTCTTTGTATACACACATTTACTCACAAGCATACAAATATCATATCACAGATACTTTTGTATATAAACCCATGTTCTGCGAACTCACATATGCCTCTGCCCTGGAAAGTGCTCAAACTTTGAAGTCCTGTTTCTATACGTACATACATTGACAAGAAAACACATATCATGTCATAGATACTTGTGTATATGAACCGATGTTCTGCGAACTCACATTTGTTTGTGCCCTTGCAAGTGCTCACACTTAGAACCCCCTTATATACATGCATCTACTCACAAGTATACATATTTCATATTACAGGTGCTTTTGTGTATGACTCCGTGTTGTGTGAACTCACATATGTCTGTGCCCTTGCGAGTGCTCACACTTAGAACCTCTCTGTTTACATGCATATACTCACAAGTATACATATATCATAGCAAAAATACCTTTATATGTAAACCCAGGTTGTGCGAACTCACATATGTCTGTGCCCTTGCGAGTGCTCGCACTTAGAACCTCTTTGCATACATACATATGCTCACAAGTATAAATATATTCCATCACAGATGCTTTTATATATGAACCCATGTTGGGCGCACATATATGTTTGTGTCCTTGCGAGTGCCCACACTTTGGGTAGCTGTTTGTATACATGCACATGCTCACAAGCATACTTCTGCTACATCATTAATACTCTTGTATTGCCGATGCTTTTCAAACTCTCATATGTCTGTGCCCTTGCGAGTGCTCACACTTAGAACCGCTTTGTATACATACATACATACATATACTCACAAGTATACATTTTTCATATTACAAATACTTTTGTATATGACTCCTTGTTGTGCGAACTCACATATGTCTGCCCTTGCGAGTGCTCACACTTAGAACCTCTTTGTATACACACATATACTTACACGTATACATATATCATATCACAGATACCTTTATATTCGAACCCATGTTGTGCGAACTCACATATATGTTTGTGCCCTTGCGAGTGCCCACACTTTGAAGCTCTTTGTATACATGCATATACTCACAAACACACTTATCCTGTATCATAAATACTATTGTTCTATCATAAATACTCTTGTATATAAATATAAATTAAACAGATTTTGTGTAAACGCACAGGTTGTTGTGCCCTTGCAAGTGCTCACACTTAGAACCTCTTTGTATACATACATCTGCTCACAAGTATACATATTTCATATTACAGCTACTCTTGTATATGACTCCGTGTTGTGCGAACTCACATATGTCTGTGCCCTTGCGAGTGCTCACACTTAGAACCTCTCTGTATACATGCATATACTCACAAGTATACATATATCCTATCAAAGATACTTTTGTATGTGAACCCATGTTGTGCGAACTCACATATGTCTGTGCCCTTGCGAGTGCTCGCACTTAGAACCTCTTTGCATATATACATGTGCTCACAAGTATACATATTCCATCACAGATAATTTTGTACATTACCCATGTTGTGCAAGCTGACATATGTTTGTAGCCTTGCGAGTGCTCACACCTAGAACGTCTTTGTATACATACATATACTAACAAGTATACATATATCAAGAATCATATCACGGATACGTTGGTATGTCAGCCCGTGCTGTGCACTCTCACACTTGTTTGTGCCATTGCGAGCGCTCACATTTAGAACCTCTTTGTATGCATATATTGACAAAAATTAGTATACATATATCGTATCATGGATAGTAATTTCTATATGAACCCATGCTGTGCGAACTCACATGTGTTTGTGCCCTTGCGAGTGCTTGCGCTTTCTCTTTGTATACATGCATATACTCACAAACATACTTATATTATATCATATAGACTTCTTGTATATGAACCGATGTTGTGCGAACTCACATATGTCTGTGCCCTTGCAGGTGCTCACGCTTGGAACCTTTTCGTATTCACACATATGCTCACTAGTAGGCATATTTCATATTACCGATACTCTTGTAGTATATGGTTCCGCGTTGTGTGAACTCACATATGTCTGCGCCATTGCGAGCGCTCACACTTAGAACCTCTTTGTACGCATGCATGCACTTACAAGAATACATAAATCACATGACAGGTTGATTTGTATATGAGCCCATGTTGTGCGAACTCACAAATGTCCGTGCCCTTGCGGGTGCTCACACTTAGAACCTCTTTGCATACATACATATACTAACAAGTATACATATATTCCATCACAGATACCTTTGTATATCACCCGTGCTGTGCAATCTCACACCTGTACGTGCCATTGCGAGTGCTCACAGTTAGAACCTCTTTGTATACATATATTGGCAAAAATTAGTATAGTATACATATATCGTATCATGGATAGTAATTTCTATATGAACCCATGCTGTGCGAACTCACATATGTTTGTGCCCTTGCGAGTGCTTGCACTTTCTCTTTGTATACATGCATATACTCACAAACATACTTATGTTCTATCACAAATACTCTTGTATATGAACCGATGTGATGCAAACTCACATATGTTTGTGCCCTTGCGAGTTGCTCACACTTAGAACCTCTTTGTACATATATCATATTACAAACACTTCTGTATATGACTCCGTGTTGTGCGAACTCACATATGTCCGTGCCCGTGCGAGTGCTCACACCCTAAGACTTAAAACCTCTTTGTATACATATGTACTTACATGTAAAGTTGAAATGACAATAGATTTTATGTGTGCAGGAAAATGGCACGGCCCTCATAGTTGGTTGGTGTTACCCCCTGAGTTAGAACCTTTTGCCACAAAAAGGTTCTAACTGTGGAGGATTTTTGAGGTTCCTAACTGTGAGGAGTGAAAAATTTCGGAAAATTTTTGAGGTTCTAACTTTGTGTCCGTCAGTATATCGATCTATCGCGCTCTCTCTCTCTCTCTCTATCCATCCATCCATCTATCCACCCATCCATATCTATCTCTCTCTCTTTCTCTCTATTTCACTATCCATCCATCCATCCATCCATCCATCCATCCATCCATCCATCCATCTAGCTATCTCTCTATACCTCTTTATCTAGCTGTCATCCAGCTATCGATAAATTTCCTCTCTCGGTCTAGCCTCCATCCATCAATTGTCTGCCTATCTATTGATCTATTCTCTACGTATTTAGCCCTAGTACTGGTCTACATATTTACCGCCAATTAACCCCAATGTCACGGACCAAGAGGGAATCGATACCCACCGTCACCCATGCGACCTGGTACATTACCGTGCCAAACACCCCCCCCCGGCCACCCTGAACACCAACTGAGGCTGGAAAAGCTAGCCTGTTTGGCAACACCACATTCTCTCACTACGTTCGCAAAAAACAACTAGCCAGCTTGTCCCGCTGGCTTTCGTAATAAGCCCGACTTGTACATATCAGCTGCAAAATGCCACACTACCAAAAAGCCAGAACATACAATACACAAACTAGACGCAGAATCGTATCAATTTCGCAGAAATACGCTAACTCCTCCACCCGCCACCTAGGACGCACCTTTTTAAAAAACACGTCCGCTTCCACACTGGGGGGTAGCTACCAATAGTAACTTCATGGAGCCGCGGCCGGAGCAATCAATGCCAACACATCTAGAGCATGACTTGAATCTCAACTCATGGCAAGCCCACGCAGAGGGCCCCTAGGTCTGTTGGCATGCTTGAACATCTAGGTAGCACGCATCCTGGAAGCATGTCAATCCTTTCCACAGCCTCGCTGCTTGCAGTCGAGGCTCTTCTGCCCCTCTGCGTGCTCAAGCAGGGCTTGAAGAAGCAGAAAACGAAAGTGCTGAGGGGGATTGGTTTTAGTAGCAAAAGCTGGGGCTTGACGGAAATTATTCTATGAACTGGCCTTAAAGCCTTCTTGCACGACATCATTCCGGGAAAATTGCACCGTTGACCGTTGACAAAATGTTCTTCATGCGCGCACGCAGGTGGTAGTGTTGAGTTGCATTCGGTTTGTACATTTGAGCTTGAAAAGCTGCACAATGATCTGTTCTCATCTGCATTCGCACAAAGCTACACATGTCTGATCATGCTTGTGACTGTAACGCAAACTTGAGAAATCATTTTATTTCATTTCGTATCATATCATATCATATCATATTCTCATCTTATCAGATCATTCTATATCTGCAAATGTCTGTATTTACTTGTAACTGTAAATGGCCAAAATTGGCGTGTGACAAGCGGACAGGTGGCGTGCTTCCCATCAAATGAGGCCGCCCAAGTTTCAAAAAAGGTGGACCAGAGAACCCAAAAGCAAGACGGCACACAGCACACCTTTTTCTTTTTATATAAATCTTGCACATTTTCTCCCCAAGTTACGGTGTGGTGTTCTTTTTTTTTGCTGGCAATCCGCATCGTCCTCGTCCTCCTCCTCCTTCTCCTCCTCCTGCCCCTCCATCATCCTCCCTCACATCACAGTCACCTCTATCAACTTCTCACTGTCACATCTATCACGTTCATCTCTATCATAACACTCCTCTCTATCAACTTGTCTCCATTCACCTGGTCACCCTCTGTAGACTGTCTGGGCGCTGGGACGCCGCGGCAGCGCTGGGCGCTGCTTTGCGCAGAAAGCGGCGCTCAAGGTCTGTGTAAAACTTTTTTGTATGTAAAGGCCTCTCTGTGTAAATACTTCTGTGTGTAAAAGCTGCTCGGTGTAAAGGCTTCTTATGTAAAAGCTTCTGTGTCTAAAAGCTGCTTTGTGTAAAGGCGTCTCTGTGTAAAAGGGTCTGTGTCTGAAAGGCCTTTGTGTAAAGGCTGTCTTCTGTAACAGCCTCGCTCTGTGCAAAGGCTCTCCTGTGTAAAAATGTCTCTGTGTAAAGGCTGCTCTGTGTAAAGGCTTCCCTGTGGAAAAGCGTCTGTGTGGAAAGGCTGCTCTGTGTAAAAGCTTCTGTGTGTAAAGCTGCTCTGTGTAAAAGCTTCTGTGCCTCTGTGAAAAAGCTGTCCTGTGTGAAAGCTTCTGTGTGTGTAAAGGCTTCCGTGTGTAAAAGCGTCTGTGTGTAAACACGTCTGTGCGCAAACGCTTCTGTGTGTAAAGCTGTGTAAGGGCTGCTCTGTGTAAAGGTTTTGTGTGTAAAATTTGCTTTGCTCTGTGTAAAAGCTATCCTGTGTAAAAGCTTCAGTGTGTAAAGGCTTCTCTGTGAAAATACTTCTGTGTGTGAAAGCTGCTCAGCGTAAAGGCTTCTTAAGCTTCTTAGGTAAAAGCTTCTGTGTCTAAAAGCTGCTTTGTGTAAAGGCGTCTGTGTGCACAGGGCCTTTGTGTAAAAGCTGTCTTGTGTACAAGCTTCGCTCTGTGCAAAGGCTTTCCTGTGTAAGAACGTCTCTGTGTAAAGGCTCCTCTGTCTAAAGCCTTCCCTGTGGAAAAGCTTCTTTGCGTAAAAGCTGCTTGGTGTAAAAGCTTCTGTGTGTAAAGCTGCTCTGTGTAAAAGCTTCTGTGTGTAAAGGCTTCTGTGTGTAAAAGCTGCTCTGTGTCAAAGCATCTATGTGTAAAAGGCCTCTGTGTAAACGCTGCCCTGTGTCAAAGCTTCTGTGTATAAAGATTTCTCTGTGTAAACGCTTCTGTGTGTATGAGCTGCTCTGTTTAAAGGCTTCTGTGTCTAAAGGCTTCTGTGGGGGAAAAAGCTGCCCCTCTTTCATGCAGGCTGACCAGGGCAAACATATCGAGCCCTACCTGGTCTAAGCGGCAGTTCGCATCACCGCCCATGAGCAAAGACAGGCCACAGGATTTGCGACAACTGTTTTGGAGATTGGAGAGCTCCTCCTGGTAGGCAAGTGGAAAGAGCACAGGAAAATTTTGCCAAGGCTTGTACTCAGCAATGCACCAACGAGTTTGGCCGAGCAAGTCTAGTTGTTGAACTCGCTTGAAGGACTACTTGTGGAGGAGAACGGCTTGTGCCCTGAAGCCCGAATGCAGCGGCCAATGACAACCCAAAAGTTTTGTAAAGGCTGGCTGGCCGCCACGTTCCAAGCGGCCCAGTTGACCACGGCAGGGCTGTGGAGGGGAGCGGCCCGCGTTGACTGGAGAAAGTCGCTGAGGGCGGCTGCACCTCAGCCTGGTTTTTCCCGAGAGGGGTTGAGATAACCGCCGTGTGACAGTGGCAAGTCCTGCGCTTTTGCGCTCCATTGGTGTTTTGGATGGGGCTGTGCTAAGTGCGGTGTGTGGTTCAACTGGCGGAGCGCTTCGACCACTTTCCAGATGCTGGCTCGGTTGCGATGGGCTGGCACCAGAAGAAGAAGGACAAATGAACGGCGTTTGCCTGAGACCACCACCTTCTACCCTTTCCTCTGGTGTCCTTAGCTGGTCCGTCACTCCTCCCAGTTCCTCACGGATCTCCTCTTGATGGCCGGAGAGTTGTCCATGAAGTCTGGTACTCCTTGAAGACACCGGAGACAAGACCAAAGCCGCAAGAACTGCCGCATTCGTTGCGAGGCGGAATGCCAATCTCCCTCCAACTTTAGTTTTGGAAGAGGGACAAGAAGACACCGTATTCCACAAGGACACGGAACTTGGCCCTGATGTAGAAATAGCTCCCCGCATGGTGCACGCGTGAGGTGAAGTCATCAAAGAGTCCACCACATGGTTCATAGGATTGGTTTTGGGAAGGGCCACTGAACATAATGCCATTTTTGTGTGCTTTTGATGTTTTAGTAGTGTCACATTGCACTTGTGTCATGGGTTCATCACAAGCCTGTTTGCTCGAAGTGACGGCACTTGCAACCTCTTTCATCCTTTTCTTTAAGTCATTCAAGGCTTTCCATGCTGATCCGAAGGTGTAGGTGTGACCTTGCATGATCCCTCGCAGTCGCTGGAGTGGATCTCCATCAGCTCTGGTGTGGTCAGCTTCTCCTTCGTGACTGGCACCTTGGGAGTCGGACTTGGTGCTTTCCTCGCAACCGCTGACTTTGCACTTGGAGTCACTGTGGCAGATGGCTGGCTCTGAACTGCCCGTTCCTCCTCCGGACCCAGAGCTCTGGATGGAGGGCTGTTGCTTTTCACATTCTTCAGGGTATAGCCTTAGGAAGAACTTGGTCAGCCAGAGGCTGAGAATCCTGGAAATATTTATTTTGTCATTTTGTTTGTCATTTTTCTGTCATTTTGGCCTTGTAATTTTTTGTCATTCCTAAATTCTACCTGTCATTGTTCTGTCATTTTTCTGCAATTTTTCTGTCATGTTTCTGTCCTGTTTCTGTCATTTGCCTTGTCATTTTTTGGTCATTCTTAAATCCTACCTGTCATTGTTCTGTCATTTTCTATCATTTTCTATTGGTTTTCTTCATTTTTCATTTGTTTTCTTTGATTTCTTCACTTTTTCATTTGTTTTCGTTGTTTCTCTTCAATTTGGTCATTGGTTTTCCTAATTGTTTAACTGTTAAATTGTTTTCTTTTGTTTTCTATTTTTGTCAAATGTATTCTTTACTTTTTCAATGGA
>Ga0126342_10015695_pt1 | contig 13246 bp, 10 predicted proteins | sample Cyp1metagenome_FD_92528 | JGI IMG/M metagenome (GOLD analysis project Ga0126342, IMG submission 92528) | Coral microbial communities from Lord Howe Island, Old Settlement Bay, Australia - Cyphastrea 1 metagenome | ecosystem: Host-associated > Invertebrates > Cnidaria > Coral ...
TCAATTGTGTTCTGCGGCCGCATGTGCATAAACCTCTTTGATTGTGATAAGTGCAGATAGCCTGCAAAACGATAAGGAAGAAAAAAACGATAAGGTAAAAGCGGCATAAGCAAATTTATACGGGGTTTTTTTTCACCTCATATGGCCAGCAATGATTGGGAATAATTATCATAGGACTTAGTTTTTTCCTTGACAAGTAAACCATGTCATTTTGTGACACATGATTTTTCCCCATGTTCAATAACGTTCTTTCCTTGCGTTGTGATTTTAAGCTGCTGATGCTCTGCGGCATGCATCTCTCAGACCCTGCTCAGATCTTCGACAAGAAACAGTTCTTGGGCAGTTTCAATGATGAAGAGGAGGCTGTCCTGCCAAGTTTTTGATTGGTCTTGACATCTCAAAAGAAATATAAATACCTTATATAAATCATTAGTAAGACTAGGTGAGTATCATCAGCGATTAATATCGATTAGTTGGTATCACCAAGCAATGATTTTTCCAACAAGTGACATCCATATTTATTATTGGCTCTCGTGTTGGCCAAACTTCTGTCGTTGAAAAACTTCCGTCGTTGAATCTCCTACAAACTAACTCGGCCAAATTTGTACATGGAATGAAGACTGATCGAGGGCCGGATTTGTTTCGTGGATTTTGTTTAGTGATGTTTAGTGCCCTGGGAAAATGTGAAGGTTTCCTGAAATGGTACACCCAAATATCCATATTTTAATTTTTTAAAAAAGGATTTTCCATATTTTTCCATTAGAAACCAGCTATTGGCGTACCTGCATGTACCTGCAGCAAGGCAGCCCGTGCAGTAGATCGCTCGATTCGGAGCACAGGGGCGGACAAGGTGGTCACAGTGTCTTCGGCGTGCTCCAAAGAAACATAAAAAATTCGATTGATTGTTCATAAATGTTCATAACATAATACAATATATCAAACATAAATATATAGCTATAATTTGACTCCTGATATTTCCTGATCAATTTGAATCAATGACTTGACTTGTCAGCGCTATTTCTGTTTGTTGGTGTCCTTACAGTTTCAAACCAGATTCAGATGGGTGCCTGCAAAGCAAGCAACGAAATTTGACAAACTGTCACAAGATGTCACAAGCATACTGTCGTAGACTGTCGTAGACTTGTCAACACAAATAGATTGAAAGAGTTTGGACATTTACAATTGCCTTGCAGGCCACACAGCTGCGCATGCTCAATTTCCTCGAGGAAACCGACTACTTTGATGATCTGTGGGATGAGGACACTGCGTCACACTTTTGCATACTGTTGCAATGTTCAGCGGTGTGCTTTGGGGTACTCTAGCTTCGGAAAGTTTCAGACAAACCGTTGTGAAAAGTTGAACTTTTTTGACGTTCTATCTACCTTCCAGAATTGAACCCAGAATTGAACAACTTCATCACCGTGGAGCCAGTTGGCACATGGCAGAATCGACCAACTCGCTGAAAGGAGCGAGCTCCTCGTGGTGGTTCCTCTCGCTTCTTAGGCTTGGTGGCCACAATTGACGTGGATGATGCTCCTATTTTGCAAAAGTGTGGCATGTGTGAGCATGAACAAATATGAACAAATCTGAACAAATATGAACAAATATGGACATCTATGAACAAATCTGAACAAATATGACATATAAATACATAAAAATATGATGCTTTTGTAGGATTTTTGAAGGACGATCCCATTGCGAGTTTTTTAATGTCTGCAAGGCGTCTCCTATCATCAAGCCTCCGGGCTGTTCCTGGCACGGCTTGGCAGAAGGCCAGTTTTGATGCCAAAAAATATGGAAAAACCTCCATGTTGTAATGCGAACATGTGGAATCTATGGATAATCTATGGATAATCTATGGAGGGAAAATCTGGGAAAATGTTGGAACATCAGCTAAATCTGGGGGAATGGAATTACCATTTTTTAAAAACACGGAGTCTCGGAGGGTAGAAGCAGGATGATCATGATCATGATATGATCATGATATTATATGTAGTCAATGGCACACCGAACTGGAGAAGCACTGCCGTTTGGCTGACTTACTTTTCACTGTTCTTGCTGGGTATGGTTCCAGTGCCTGATCGAACATGGTATACATGGATATACATGGTATATGTATATTATATTCTTGACTGCCAATATGGCGTGGTCTGAAAATGCGGTACTGCATGGTACTGCCAATTCCAAAGGGATCGTCATCAGCTTCCCCACGAATGTTGCTATTTTATGGATATCCTCCTTCTTGAGACACACCCAAATATATTATGGTAGGTATAATATATATATATATATACACACGTATACACACACATTGACACATGTATATGATAAATATCATTAAACCCCGCATTAAATCCCCTATTAAGGCCCTATTCAGTTAATGGTGAAATCCCATTCAAGTGTCCCCATGGTCTGGGTCAAAGCCATCACACGTTGCTAGGCATTTGGGCCTCTTCGATGAGGAGGATGAAGCGGCGAGGGCCTTCGATGAGGACTGGTGGATTTAAGCGTGAAGAACAGGGATTTAAATGGATTTAATGGTTATATTATATAGTGCAGCAATTTTTTAGAGGAAACTCATGTCCCAACATACCCCAACCGCTATTTGGCAGGGTCTAGGTGCTTGTTGGGGGGATGGCAATTGAAATGAGAAGAAGCACATCTATGTAATACATCGTAGAAACTGCAACTTAAGGGTGAGGCATGGAAGAATTGTGAGAGCAAACCCGTCCATTGGAGCAGAGACGGTCTGACGGCTTTGGCGAGGCATCCTTGGCTAGCAACGGCCGGACCAACTTCAAACCTCCGGAATCGTAAGGAAAGAGCCCATGATTTGCATCGATTTGCTGTGTGTCCTGGTTCGTTTGGCAACGCGCAAATGTGACTCCGAAAGAGTCATGAGTCATGAGAGACCGGATCATTTGTGGTTTGCGGGCCCAGATTGATTGCAAATCTGTCCTTTCCTCTGCACCTTTGGCTCACTCCTGAAGGCTTGAATCGTCAAGAAAACACATTCACTCCAAGTGCCAAAAGTACAAGGACTCTTTAGTAAACATACGGGGGCCTTAGCTTGTGCTTTGCAGCCCAAGTTTGTTGCAGTCTTTCAGTTGACAGAACAGAAATCGTCTTGACTATTTTGTAGTACTTGTAGCCTGTAGCCATTCTTTAATCCTCTCAAGTCTACGAGCCGAATTGTAGGCCAGAACAGTTGCAATTTTGCCTCGATGATTTTGTTGATGAAGCGATGGCTGGTGCTGTGGAGGCTCCTGGACAGCTTCCCACGATGAGTTCGTCAGTCTTCATTTGCGCATTGCACTGCGTGTGGTAAGGCTCCTTATTGCTGCTGCAGAGATAGAGAGCAAAAGTCTCAGATGGGGCCAGGTTCGAGCCCTGTGCTCGATTGATTAAGCTATCCCGGCTATCCACGATTTGCTGGTTATGCCTGGAGAATACGAACCCGGTAAACGAACAAGTGTGTGTTGCAAAAAGGGACCTCAAGGTGCGTGCCCCTGAGCGTGCACATGCCCTGTGCTCTGTAGAGTCGCACTGATCCCCAAGGCCAGCTTCTTGATGATGACGAATGTCGTCATGCAAAAGATTGCACTTTGCAGGCAAGGTCTGGATGTGTCCTTTCGGTGATCCACTGTCATCGGATGCAGTAGTTTGATTTTTGCGGTTTCATAATATGTTTCATGTTGTGTGTCTCCTGGAGACTTGCTTGAAACTTTGAGGCCATGTATGGCCACATACTGTACCACTGAAAGCATTTAACGCCAGCCACTGTGATGCATTGTGCACCACATTCCAGGCTTTGCAGAGACGAAGCCGAGCTAAGCAAGGCGCGTTTCACTCTCTAGCTTTGCAGCCGCCCACACATTTGCAGTCTTGTCTTGCAGTTTGCCAGGTCCCCTCGAGGATGCTGACAATCTAGCTGCTACAGCTGACGTCGATCTTGGTGTTGATATAGATGTAGATGCGGATGACTTGCAGGCTCAATTCGGGTGTGTCTTGACCGCACTGGACTGCAATCATTCTACTGCAGGCTGCAACAGCCTGTTTTAGTGTTTTCCATACTACGTAGATATCTAGGATGACTCTTTGTAGACTGTTGCACCAATTTTCACAGGGGCATGCAGTGTACACTCTTAGATGGGCCGGCGCCTCTCGTTCCAGTGTTGCTGGCCGCGGGTGTGTGCATGATGACTCACGCTCTTTTGATCAAGTAACTACTTGTAGTACTCTGTAGTGATGAATATAACAGTAATATATTTGTAGTATTATTTTGTCGTAATATGCAGTCATTAGTCCTGGAGCTATGATTCAATGATTCCAGTCATGCTACCAGGCTGCGTTTGGCCGCGCCAATGGTGATTCTTTCAGCTCTGAGGCTATGGAGGAAGTGCCTCCAAGTACTATCTGAATTGGGAAGCAAGTGGAAAGTCCTTCTTCAAAGACGCATGACTGAACGGAAGGATACGAAATGCAGCGAATTTCTGCGCATGTGAAGCCACAGGGTGTGACCAGGAGGGAGCTACATTGGTGTTTTTCTTCTTCAAATGCTGGTGTTGAGAGTCCAGCTGCACTGGAAGATCTGGAAGCAAGAACTGAGGACTGGACATTTGTGACAGAAGATCCAACGAATGGAGCCGCCTGGTTGAAGTTAACAGTGAACGTCGATGAACGTCGATCGTTGAGATCTCGCTGATCTTCGTTTTTGCGTTGGGACAAATGCCAGAAAGAGATTGGCCGTGAGACTCGAACTGCGACATCCATCCTTATGGATTGGGAATATCATGGAATATCATCGAATATCATGGAATATCTATATCTAATATTATCTAATATCTAATATCTAATTCCTGATATCTGATATCATCTAATCTCATCTAATCTCATCTAATATCATCTAATATCATCTAATATTATCTAATATCATCTAATATCATCTAATATCATCTAATATAATCTAATATAATCTAATATCAATAGCTATATCTATATCATTCTATATCTATATCTATATCTATATCTATATCTTATATCTATTATATCTATATCTATCTACAAATATATGTATAAGATATATATGTGCAGAACAAATCGGGATAATCACAGCCTCCCTTAGACACACACACACACCAGATTATTCCGCTGCGGCATCGGACAAAACCATGTTTTGATTGAGGAGGTCAACTACGTCCCACGAGAGGCTGCGATTTCCGAAGGACTTGTTGAAACTTTTCAGGACGGCCTTCAGCAGAATGTAGCAAGATGTAGCAAGTACATTTTGTATCATTTCTTGATACTTTGATGTTATCAGACTCATTGTTTATTGATACTCGGACTCATCTAGGAAACTTTATGGTTTGTCAACGCTGTCAACGCCCCCTTTTAGTGATGGTATTGAAGTGGCCTCTTGACAGATTCGGTCAGGACCATGCGGTCATCCGCGTAGGTGCCCTGGAAAACGGCGCCTCGGCTGGAATAGCGTTGAAGCATGTTGAAACATCTGGCTGTCAGATTGTGAGTCGGACCCATACTTGTATGGCATCATCATTATTATGATATCATCATTATTATGATATGATCATTATGATATCATGATCATCATCCACATACACTGAATCTCGCTCCTGAGTTTGGGCTCGAGAGATCCTGAGAGCTCAAAGGTACCTAGCGCTACATCCCAGGTACCCAGAAGCTGATGAAGAATTCCCCAGTGAAAGGGGGCAACCCAGATGGGACTTCTGAATTCATCTCCGTGAACCTCCGTGCTTAACCAACCAGAAATGGGGATTTAACATGGGTTTAACCAACAGCGGAAATATATTATGTGTTCAATTTCTTCAATCTTTCCTTTCAAGCACTTGCCAAGCTGCAGCGCTTTCAATGGAAGCTGCGCATTCATGGCATAGCTTGGAGGGCGAAGGATTAGAGGAGTCCTTGAGCCTCACCATCTGCACCTTCAACGTGCTTTGTGAACGCTTTGAGAAGAAGATCTTGAAGGATGGGTGGCAACTTGAGGTTGAAAACCGTAATGGAACTTGTCTTTTGACTAAGGGTGTATGTTTTAAGTGCAATGAATGTTCCGGAATTAATTCCCTTTTTCCGCTATGCCCCATTCTTACATACAGCTGCCGTGCATGACAAAATGGATGCTGCCAATTTGATCCCGGAAGGGTCGTTTGAATCGAGCGACTGAAACATACAAGCTAATTGTTTCCCATTGAAGAGCTGACACATTTTTGAATCCGGTGATAAATTGGGAGCCCCGTCCCCTTTTTTTCGGCGACACATCCGAAGGATGGGCAGATTGAGGAGTGGAAGTGGGAGGAGCGCAAGGACTCCCTGGTGGCAGAAATCCTTCGCTGTGAGGCGGACATCGTGTGCCTACAAGAAGTTCCTGGTTTTGTTGAAGGGAACTTTGTGGGTAGCCCTCCCAATTTTGTACCATCTTATAGGGTATAAAACCAATCATTTTTTGGGGGGATAGGGTGTATGTATACGTATATGGTATGGGGTGTGTCTGAAAACGAGGTATGTCATGTATACTCTCCATTTAAAGCCACCTTGAATGAACACCACTCTTTCACTACTATAGGATCACTCTTGTCCTGCTAGCTTGGAGCCACTGATGATTTTTGATGATTTTTGGATATTTTTGGTCCTTTCGACCTTTCCCTTTAGAATCAATCCTAACTACACACTGTTTGGGGTCTCTTGCCGGGATAATTTTGGAATCTGAGTGCTCTTTGGAATTGGGACTAGCAAAAATTCAATGCTGTAGCAAAGGGAGTGCTGCTTTTTTGAAAGTGTAGGATTGAAATGGACTCTTTTGGGCGCCTGATGTTTTCTTTTTTTTAAATGTGGTGCCAGCTTAGATTCAATGTTGTGCTTTTTGGAGTCTGCAACAAAAGGTATGTAACATTAACATTGTTCAGTACCATGGTAACACTTGGACACTTCAGTCCTTAGGTGGTTCATGATCTACCTACCTCCTTCCAAGATTGTTTGGGTTTGGGTGTGGTTTTCTCTAAAAGTGTAGTACCGCAATGGATCCTCTTGGACAATTTGTTGTTCTCTTGAAGTGCTGCCGGTTAAAATTAAATGCTGTAGCAAAGGGGTTGAGCTTTTTGGAATTCGCAAGAAAAATAAGACGGTCCTTGACATTGGTGTGGTTTTTGGTACAAAGTGTAGTAAAAAAAATATTCTTTTGGACGCCTGTTGTTGCGAAGGGGTGATAAATCAGATGCACAACTGGGTTTGAGGGTCAGGAAGGGGTCAAGAGATCTTTTTCCTTGCCCCAATAAACGCCATCTACGCAATACATGGGGTAGGGAAGAATTTGGGATTTTTTTTTTTGCACAATTCAGTGTCATCTTAGTAATCGGTGTGCTACATTAAGATTCTGTACTCCACATATAAGGTAATGATGTATAATTTCGACGTTATTTTCCTATCTCCGCAAGTTCATGATGTAATAGTTCCTCACAATCCAACATCATCTTTATTTGGAAAGGTTTGTAAGAGGGAAATCATCTCCAAATAGGGGATTCCCTATCGCTGTACATTGACAAAGTGACAAGAATCCCATCGTATCTACGCCGTCCAAGGTTGATCACTTTCAGGATTTCTTCGAGCCCGTGCTGTGCCGATATGGCTATGAAGGCTATTTTGTCCCCAAGACAAAAGGCTTTGATCGAATCGCAGAGACTGAAGGACAGGCCATTTTTGTATGGACGGAACGATTTAGCGTCCAGCAGGCCATCTGTTGGACAAGCATTGACTTAAGAAGTGGTAAATGGCGCAAACATACCAACAAGTGGAAGAACCAGATTAAGCCATCGCCGGGCAGATTTCAGATCGTATATGGCCATGAGAAAGCACTTGAGATGATGCCACAGGTTGCTCTTGGATTGTTTCTTCAATCAAAAGGATCGCACCAAAGCATCCTTGCAACCTGCATGCATTTGAAATCCAAACCAGCCGAATTGCCTGATGGAATGAAAGAAGCTGAGCTCAAGAAGATACAGTGCCAATATTTCTTGACGTCCGTCATTGATGCTTCAAACATGTGGGCTCCCAACATGCCCGTGCTGTGTGCAGGGGATTTCAACATCCATCCCACAAAACATACTACAGAAGCTGAAGCATTTGAAGGATTTGCGGAAGCTATCCAAGAAGCCTGTTTGGTAGATGCCTATGCCAGTGGACCAGAACGTTTGCCCAGAAACAGCAGTGAAACTGTTGTGGACTTTATCTTGGTGTCAAGTGCAAATCTGGACCGTGTCAAGTCAACATTAGAAGTGGTTCTGAGTGAACCCAAACCCAAACCGAAGAACTACCCATCAGATCATTTGATACGTGCTGCTGAACTGTCAATAGGATCAGTTCAGGGTCAAACCTTAGACCGGTCTCCAACAAGGAGGTCCAAGAGATAGTACTGATAGCTCCAACTAGAACCAGGAGTGCCTGGATCCTGTGAGAATCTCAGCTATCATCCAGTCTTGCTGTATCTGTACAGCTGAAGATATGGCGAAAGGATTGATAGAAAAGCATTGAGTGCACCATTTCTTGTGCATGCTCAAAGTATCTCAAAGTAAGCATAGGAAAGCTTGGGTGCTGAGAGTAGGATTATCCTTCAAATATCCTGGACCTGAAGGCCAGGTAACTGTGAGATGCTTCAGATTCCCAAGGTGTAACACGTGTATGTTCCGGGTCTGGGGTATTGGGACTACCCAGATCCAATTGGGAGCAAAACAGACTATGTGATTAGTTTGGCAGAAATTATGTGAGCTTCCAAGGCCAGAACAGTCACTCAATTGTGCAAACACTCAGAGAAGGTACTCTTTGATCTCTTCACAAAAGCTAGCTGTGCTAGCTGAAGTTGCTCTTGCTTTAGCAAGGAATAGGCAGGCACCAGGACCATTGGAAACCCTGAAGCTTTCCAGTTAGACCCCCATCATAATCACCATCCTCATTTTCATCTTCATTCTCATCCTCAGCATCCCCATCATCCTCATCATCCTCATCATCCTCATCATCCTCATCATCCTCTTCGTCCTCATCATCGTCGTCATCAACTCATTCCTGTTATCATCACTTTCGTCATCATCAGTTTCCTTCATCGTTCTTGTCAGCAACCTCATCAACATCAAAAGATTACCATCCTACCCCAGCCCTGCTAGTTTTCGTACCTCCCCCTGGCCTCAAGTTGAGATTCTTTCAGCAGATGAGCCTTTCCTGGGTTTGACATACGTAGTTTCAACATGTCAACATGTTTCAACATGTGTGAACCAAGGCAAGCGAAATACTGTCAGGGTCCAAACCAACAAGGCCACTCCGCTGCAGTGGCCGGTCAGTTATTTACTCTGATAGAGCCGAATATTCCCAGATGCCCTGCAGGAGCATGTTGGATCCTTGCTTGAATCACACATAATATATTTGATGTCGATTTAAATGTCAACGTAGGGATTTTCCATTACAAAGGCCGCCAGGGTTTCAACATGAGACCCCGCAAAAGATTGTTCTGAGTTCGCGAAAGTATTTTTTTTTTGCGAACGATTTAGCGAAAAAAAATCACCTGAGACTTGCGAAAGACACACATGTGGTTTGCGAAAGATTTGCGAAAGTAATTTTGCTTATTCGCGAAGAATGGCCGTTTGCAGATAAAGGAATTTAGATCAACCGCCATCTAATATAGGAAAATATACGGTATAAATAAGATGTTTGGTATTATTTGGCAATCATATGGTACAAAGCATCCTTTCTATTGTTTGATATTCGACATGATGACCATTTTGAAAAATTCCTCGGAACCTTTTGATCTGCGGAGAAGTGCAAAACGAGGCCTGGGATCCCACGAAGTCTTTTCTCGTGACGATGAAGTACCGTCACGTTCCATATGGTGCAGGGGTGTTTCTCAGCTGCAGTGAGGGATGCCAGACAGTGACTCTACCGAGACTCATAGGATCGTAATATATTGTAATGATAGATCGTAATGAAGGGATGTGCGTTTGTAGCATAGGTTTTTTCGGTATCGTCGCGCTCTATTTGTGCAGTAAGATGTGGATAGATGATAGATGTGAATATTTCAGAATATTTCAGTTGGAAGCCAGAAGCCTCTGGTTTGAGCTCAATATGTGAACTAAAGGTCGATAGTTTCGGACATCATCCTGTTATTTTGAGTGACGGATTCGAGTTTTCCCAAGGTGGCCAGCGTTTTGGACTATGTCCAGTGACCACGTTTGGCCGGAGGCCGGTACGGATTCGATATGTCTACATAGTCTATATGTATAGTACATACCCTCCGGTATTCAAATATGGCAATGGAACATCTTCCATTTCTAGAGGCTTTTCTCATGTAAAACCTCCATTTATAGGGGATTTCCCACTGCTAAGCAAGGACTGAAGTGTGTTGCATCATCTTGTCAGGGAGGTGAGCTGGATATCGCGGAATTCGCGAACGATCAGCCGAATTTGGAAGCTCGGCTGTGGTCCTGGTACCCGACTGAACATGCCCAGGACATCAAGCCCTAAAGTCCTAAAGATAAGCAGAGAAATACACTTGGCATGAGCAAGACTGTACCCTTTATATAGATCCCTATCGTTGTTTTGGGTGGATTTGGTTTATGTCGAGAACGAACTGGTTGGTGCTTTTGATTTTGTTTTTCCGTCAGAAATATCTATAGTACCCCCCAATCCCCCAAACAGATAGAACAGTTTAGAGAAATCCTACGGAAATAGTGAGAGGGGATCAATCAGTTTAGAGAAATCCAGAAATCCTAGTTGATAAAGCAACTTTTCTTTCTTTTTGGGGCTTCCTAATCACCTCAATTACTGCAACCAGCATTTTTTTGGGCTGGCTGAAGCGCAAAGAACCTGAGATCACGCTCCATGTGCGTGGCGAGTGCTCCATGAACAAGGAGAAGCTGCGCTTGTGCACACCGGCATCCTACACATGGTGACTGGGCAGCCGGCCACATCTGGCTGCAGGACCTGGCGAACTATGGGTGGTTACAATTTGGGATTGTTTTCCACTGTTTTTCCATCTATAAGTTGGGATCTGTTGGGATAGAACCCCTATAACTTATGAAAAAACAGCGCTTCGATGTCAGAAGACTTCCCAAGGACTTTGCAATATGAACTGACCAAAAAGGCTGTGATCACCAGTTTGAGATACCCTCTGGTAAACTAACATAGCTATGGAAAGATCCACCATTTTTAATGGGAAAATCTATTATTAATGGTCATTTTCAATAGCTACGTTAAATTACCAGAGGGTAGTTTGAGTGCGTCTTGCTCCAACGATGGCATCAAGGTATGATACGATCTCCACATCCTGTGACACCGACTATGGTCAGCAACGACAAGGATGCAAACCACCACAGAAGCGTGCCATGACCTGGGACCAGGGACCAGCCTCTTTGTGGGTCCACATTTGTTGGGAGCCAGACCTTCAGAAATGATTGAGGTGACCCTCTGGCATTTTTGGAAACACATGGAAATACCATGAAATACCAAACGATTGACATCTTGTAAACTGGGATAAACTAAGGCTATCTTGGCGAGATCTTCAATATGTACCCTGGAACTTTTGCTGCTGAGTGTCTTGACCTAAAAGCACAATTGTGCGAGAACCCTGTACAAGTGCTCAGGTGGAGTCTGCTGGAAGCATCTTGAATCTGCATTTCGTCATTGCTAATGAGGAGGTGCTGTGTCTTAGTTGGTCAATTTCCGTGCTGAAACAGCCAGCTTACTGAGGTGGAACAATAATACCATCAAGGCCGGGCCTTGCTCCAGCTGTTGGCTTTTCACTGATCTGTACTGGAGCATTGGAACTGATCAGCACCGCCAACGATGTGACGAATGGCATGGAAGATCATGGAAGCATAAGAGCATGAAGGATAGATAGCGTTTCATTTATTTGATGAACATTTGATGAAGATTTGGAGGATCCGGAAAGTCCAGGAGTCCAGATCTTCTGTGAAACCATGTGAAACCATGGTAAAACCTAAAGGTCTTTGGTTCAGCCAACCTGCGACCAGGTCTGGCACTTTCCCGAAGGAAGCGAGCCAGCGGATCTGAATGGTGATCCCAATCCAGAAAGCTGGGATCCAGAAAAGTTGCTGACGTGGTTTCCTTTTGCCACTTGGACTTGAAGATCAGGAAGATGTGCAAGTTGAGTGAATAAAAAATAACAAAAATACATTACCCATAGGATCCATGTATGCTATATATGGTTGCATTTACCATCAATATACCCCCAATGTTAGCATATATACCATACATGGATCCTCTGGGTTATATCTTCTTCATATAGATACGGTTACGAAAGCATTTGCAGATATTTGCAGTTTGGATGAACTGGCGAGTTCGAGAATGAGCAGCCATTTTGTTCGCATTCGGATTTTTCATGTTTTTTCCAAGGAGCCAGACACCTGCCAAAACGCATTTTCGCCCCAAGAGCTGGTGATTAACACCGAGCTGTGCACCTCGGCAATCGAGGGCCACCACGGGACGGACGCATGCAGCGATGGCCTGAGGTGGTGACTATGCCGGCAACATGTTTGAACTGACCCCTCTGAGCTTTGCCACAGGCAGGGCTTCCTGAAAACGAATGAATCTGTAAATATGTATGTGTATATATATATATATTATATATACAGATATATACAGATGTATACAAAATATACATGAGACGATGACTTTTTCAAGCTGTTGTTGCCTGTCCAAGTCAGAACAGTTAGCATTGCAACTTTGGTTTGCTCATGTTTGCTCCAAGTCTTCAAGTTCGGGCAACTGCAGCAATGTTCAGCTTTTTCACGCTGTTGAGGCTACAGATCTGTGTTTGGCAATTGCGCGGGTGGCAAGGATCCTTGGACGCAACGAACTGAAATCTGCGTGTCTTGTTGTTGAATTTAATTGCTGAATTGCATATGAGTGAGTTTCTAGTTTCTAGCATTTGGCTTCGTCTGAAAATGAGGTTCCCCCCAAGTCCATCGGACTGTCACTTTGAATACTTTAATTAATCATCATGTTTCCAGCCCAAATTGCATATTTATTGGGGAACGCCATTTGCTTGTGCTGATTCAACGATGCATCCAGCACAGGATTGTTGCAAGAATTTGGATTGGATTGGATTGGATTGGAGGAGGACGTCAACCTGCTCCTCACCGAAGTGAAGTAGTTAAGACGCCGAAATTGCCAACGCAGAGCCGGAGCTCTTTGCACTGAACAAACCGGA
>Ga0126342_10015696_pt1 | contig 13245 bp, 12 predicted proteins | sample Cyp1metagenome_FD_92528 | JGI IMG/M metagenome (GOLD analysis project Ga0126342, IMG submission 92528) | Coral microbial communities from Lord Howe Island, Old Settlement Bay, Australia - Cyphastrea 1 metagenome | ecosystem: Host-associated > Invertebrates > Cnidaria > Coral ...
ACGATCCATAGTTTACGAGCCATGGTTTACGAGTCATGGCCGTCTTGGTTTACGAATCATGGTTTACGAGCCATGGTTTATGAGTCATGGTTTACGATCCATAGTTTACGAGCCATGGTTTACGAGCCATGGTTTACGATCCATAGTTTACGAGCCATGGTTTACCGAAGCAGAAGTCAACCCTGAAACGATGGTTTGTTCGTCCGCTCGTCGTTTTCCCCTCGAACCATCTCGTCGTGAGAACCTTGAAGACTCGGTCCTGGAATTTTTCACGGTCGGCGCTGAAAAATCGATGAATTAATGGAGAAGCCTCAGGTTCTTCATGATCTGGTTGGTGGTTTCAAACATTTTTTATTTTCCATAATATATGGGATAATCCTTCCCATTGACTAATATTTTTCAAGACGGTTAAAACCACCAACCAGTGATGTATGATGATGTTTTGATGATTTGTGCTGTTTTTTCATCGCCCGTTGAAACCCTCCGCGCTTTCTAGGTGGAATGGGTGCGAGACCAGCTCCTTGCGGACAAACGCGTCAAGGGCGCGACGCACAACGTGGTGCCTGGCCACGGACGTTTGGATTTCGTTTTGTGTGGTGATTTACAGTAATGGAGGATTTAATGGCGATTTAATGGTGATTGGTGATTTAATGGATGATTTAGTGGTGATTTAATGGTGATTGGTGATTTAATGGGATGTATTAGGGATATATTAGGGATATAAAGCCAGTATAGCTCAACACATGTTTCCATGGGATTTAATCAACAACAAATGCTGGTTTAATGATATTTAATGGTGATTTAATGGCGATTTAATGACATGGTGGTATGGCTCAAACATTTTTCCATAGGACTTAACCAACAACAATTGCTGGTTTAATGGTGGTTGAATGGGATTTAAGATGGTAATCAGTATTTTCCAAGATGTTCATAGGGATTGTGGGATTTATGTAGCCATGATGTCTGGACTCTCATTATTGGGATACATTAGGGATATAAATATAAACCAGCCATAGTTGGGTTACATGGGGTTTAACCATGACATAGGGGGATATGGTACCCGGGATGCTTAATACGAACATGAAGAACACATTTGACCCATCCATCAGGAAGCAAATCAGGATTTATTGTATACGATCTATCTATCTATCTATCTGTCTGTCTGTCTGTCTGTCTGTCTACCTGTCTATCTGTCTATCTGTCTATCTGTCTATCAGTCTATCTGTCTATCTGTCTATCTGTCTATCTGTCTATCTGTCTATCTATCTATCCATCTATCCATCTATCCATCTATCCATCTATCCATCTATCCATCTATCCATCTATCTATCATCTATCTGTCTATCTATCTATCTATCTATCTACCTATGTACTTATCTATCTATCTATCTATCTATCTAGCTATCTACCTATCTATCTATCTATCTGTCTATCTATCTATCTATCTATCTGTCTGTCTGTCTGTCTGTCTATCTGTCTATCTGTCTATCTGTCTATCTGTCTATCTGTCTATCTCTCTATCTATCTATCCATCCATCCATCGATCTATCTATCTATCTATCTATCTATCTATGTATCTATCTATCTATCTATCTATCTATCTATACGATTATTCAGGTACACAAATTTCAAGTGGTGAAGATTCGAATTGGTGGCCGCCACTCAAATCGCCCATTCTGGGATGCACTAGCCATGAAAATTCAACTAAAATGGGAGATATGAAGCATCTCTTGCAGGATGATAGATGGGAACATATGTTGAACACATCGAACCGGCTTTTCACAAATGTTTTCACGACCAGTTGAGAGGGATTGCAGTAGCCTTTTCTGATCTTTTTTGTCTCTTTCGGGTTCCTAGGTTGTGAGAAAACTTGTTGAGAGTCTATTTTTTTCGAGCTCATCAAAACATCAGGCTTCCCTTCCAAACAAATTCGAGTTTTGGTCGCCTCGGGGCTACCCAATTTCAAACCAGTGAAATACGTTGTGATCCTTCTAGACGTTCTTCCCCACCCCAGAAAAGTAATTGGTCCCGGCGTCTCTGCAGCTGTCTCCTTCATTGAATCAGCAGATTTGGTAAAACCCTTGTTGATGATTCAATCCCCAATTTTGGATGGCTCCCAATTTTGATGGTTTAATCATGTTTAATCCCTGATTTCGATGCTGAAAATCCCTGATTTCTTCAGGGTTCAAGCCCCATTTTTAGCTTGTTCATTCCCCATTTCTGATGGATCAGTTCCCATTTTTCACGCTAAATCGATGTGAACCTCATCCACAAAAATCGCCCAATGATTGGCAGTTCCATAGGTGGCCTACCGATTCCGACAGCGGCGGCCCAACCTGCTGATCGAGGTGTGATCAGATCGCAGGGATGGAGGGTTATTTATGCAGCCGTTTTGCATTGATGGAATCATTCTTAGTATCAACAACAATAAAATCATCAGCAAATTGCGAAGCTTTACAGAATTTATCCCCTCAAAAAGAGAAGCATATGACATCATCCCAGTACCCCCCTTGATGTCCACAGATTTTCCCACAGTTTCCTACCAGGTTTTATGGGGGTTTGTCTGAAAGTATAGTTCACCCCCAAATCCTATGGTGGAAAAATCATAGTCCTTCGGATTTTTAGTCCTTCGGATTTTTTTATTGCATTTTATTGCCATATGCTGGGGGCAAATCTCCAATATCTTACATTAGTGATGGTCAATCTGAGGCAATCCCCTATATCTTCCATTATTGATGGCCAATATCCCTATAACGTCCCCATGCATTGATGGCTAGTCCCCATAACACCACATTCCCATTTGCTGATATATCCCATTATATTATTGTATATCTCACTCCATATCGCATTAATGGTCTTTGTTGTATATACCCTCTGGTTATTTAACATAGCCATGGAAAATCCCTTATAAATGGAGGTTTTAATGGGAAAATAATCTATAAATGGGCCATTTTCCATGGCTATGTTACCAGAGGGTATATCCCCATTTATTTCATGGTTCATATCACCATACAACCCCAATGTCTCACGATTTCATCTGTTTTTTGTTGCTTTTTGGGGGTCAAATGTTGATGGTCTATGGTCTTCCCATTCACTGATGGTTAACCCCCTGTAAACTTGCTAGATGTGGAATTTCCATCATGTGTAGATCATTTTCCGAAACCATGGGTTTTCCACATCTATGTCATATATGTCCAGATACATTTCTTCATATCCTTTTATAATGGTATATATAGTATATATATATATGGTACCCCCTCCAATAACGAAAACCATTGGAACGTATGGTCAAGATAGTCAAGTAAACTTGCATACTTATACATATATACACATACATGTATGCATATATATTATTATTATTATTATTATTATTATTATTATTATTATTATTATTATTATTATTATTATTCTTATTACTATTATTGTTATTATTATTATTGTTATTATTATTATTATTACTATTATTATTATTAGTATTATTATTATTATATGTATAATTATACATATATATACTACTATATATATATATATATGTATTCATTGCTGGTTCATCTCCCCATTCAGCAGGAATCTGACGACGATGGCGAAGCTGGTGCTGGCAAGCGGCTGCTGGAGCTGCTGATAAACCGCAACGACAACGGTGTGTTGGTCATGGCGCCTCGGTTTTTTAACGTGGCGGGATGAATTCAGTCAGATATTAGATATTGTTATTGTTATTATATGATATATATATATGACATATGATATTGTATATTTTAATATTATACTTACTACATGTTATTATTATTGATAGTTAATCATAGTTGTAACAAAATTACCATTATGGAGTGTTTTTTGGTTTATACTAGTAATTAAAATTATATAACATGAAACATTACATGATTGACGCATTATAGTTATGTTCTGGTTATATCACATTTGGTCATGTAATGGTTATAGTAATGGAATACACATCTACAATTATTACATCCAGGAGGACCAAATCCTGAATAAGAACTATTACATCTTCAACACATCCATTATTTGGCTATTTTATTGATTAATATAGCATGTCCAATTCCGAGCATCAACCTTGAGAACCTGCGGTTGATGATTGGGGTTGCCATGCGAACGATGAATTGTGGGACTTTGACGAGCAACAAATGGTGGGGTGTCGCGAGATATAACCAGAAGTACTGGGATGCTACGGAGGAGACCTTGGCATGATGATGATGATTATTATTATGATTATGATTATGATGGGTTACGACCTCCAACAAGAAAGGAACATGAGTATTACATCGAGAGATCATTCTGAAAAGTAGATGGAAGACCACGCAAACAAATGGGTACAAAAACAGCGTTTCGTTGGAATCGCGATGTGGGAACCTTGTCCATTATCCTCTGGTCATTGAAGAGTTTGCTATGGCTGCTATGGCTGCTATCGAAGTCAATGGACCTTTGAGAGACCGTGGCTCAGGTCTCCCGTTGGAGAGGCAGGCCATTTTGGAGACCTTGGGCCCTGGATGGAAAGAACGAAAGAACGAAAGATGCATAGATACTATAGATACTGTGTATGGAAGAATAATTTTTGAAACATACGTAGATAGACAGATAGATATTATAAACGAGATAGATAAGATAGACAAGACGAATGAGATAGACAAGAACGATAGGATGATAGATGAGAACAATAGATACAATCATAGTACAGAGATAAATAGACACAAATGCATGTGTGAGTTTACATTTATGCGTGCTGGAGATAAAGAGATACAGCAAGTATGCATATTTCCGCACAAGATTTTCATGTCTGTGCCAGCCTCTACCCAGGGATATTGAACTTTATGGACACATAAATCATAAAGACACAGATGCAGAGAAACATCCGTCCGTCCAACCATCCAACCATCCATGGATGCTGTCTGTGTCTCTGCAGCCAGGCACCATCCATCTCGGAGCCGATCGATTTAGGCGGGGTGGAAGACGCGGGGTTTTGCTCCACTTTGATGGTGCTCAACTAGCCTGGTTGCAAATTTTCGACAGTACAGAATCCCAATGCGATACCACACTGGTCGTTGGGATCAATAGATTCAATAGATGGAAACTGGGTGAAATATCCCCTTTGAATCCATCATAGTCCTGGCTGCAAAACCCCCGGATTCGGCCCAGGAATTATCAGAAAGCTGCGCAGCAGTTGCTGGAGACCCAACTCTAGCCAGGCAGGAACTGCGAGATTTTCACATGTTTTTCTTGGTTTTGCCTAGTATGGGTTATACTAACTGGATCTAACTGGTAAAACAGTGGTTATATATTCCATTATATTCCTATTTTTCAGGTTCATAGGTGGTTTTTTTCCAAAGTGGTTTAAAACGGATATCTCCAGTAGACCAGTTGGTATGTACCAGCTATTGGTGACCAAAACAAACCAGTGAACTATCGCGACTTCAAGCCCAAATTCAGGGAAGAATCAGCCTGAGAGGAGTTTTTTTCTACTTGTCAGATTGTACCCTCTGGTGAACTAACATAGCAATGGAAAATGGCCATTTATAGTGGATTTTCCCATGAAAAATGGTGATTTTCCATTGCTATGTTAGTTGACCAGATTGTAGCTGATGTTTATCAATCTGTGAGAGACTTCTGGGTCCAAAACTATTATCAAAGAAAGTTTGCAGAAACTTCAGCATGTTTTAATGTCCGAAAACACAATGAACACGTTGGTTTCCTGTCAAACAAGTCCTTTAAACAAACCCCATGATGTGGATGAATTGTAGCGACCTCACGACTATGTCACCACAGAATCAACTGATTTCACGTTGGTGAATCATTAGCCAAGCAGACTGATTCGTCTGAAAAATATGCTACAAAAAATCACTACCTTTCATCGAAACATCATCATCCAGAAAAATCGTTTCCACATATATCATCATATATCTTCCATCTAAAACATTATTATTGGATGAACCCATTGGTCAATCAGACATTTTTTTTTTTGGGCAGCCAGGCTGCGGCGCGAAGTTGCTGACTGAGAGAAGCTTCAGGGCGCCTGGTGCCAGTGAACAGTGTGACATAGCAGACATAGCAAAAATATGATCCCAAAATAAACATCACATAGTGGTTCATGGATGGATCTCTATATCATAATATATCCTATATATATATTATATACATATCTATATTGTAGATATATGCTACATCCAGTATATATATATATATAGATGTAACGGTATATATACTTATTTATGTTTGTATATATATATATACACATAGTGATATTGTACATCAATATCTATGGAAGTCAAGGCAAAAAAAAGATGGAGTGAACACATCCCTCGCGGTCGCCGGGGCGCCGGAAGCTCCTCAGCTTGATTTAGAGGGCCGAGCCGTCTGCAATGCCCTGCCACTGCAACCCAGGTGACCTAGGTGACCTTTGAGAATGGGCTAAGCCATGGGTATGGGTCAAAATTTCATAAGGGACCTTTCTATTGCTAGTAATTATTTTTAGTGTTCGCCATATCTAAGAAAAATGGGGTATCCAATCTAAAGACATACCCAAATATGTTCAAATCAACCCAGGATGAATGTTAACCCGTGGGGTGTTTTTCTTTGGGGATTGCCAATTTTAGTAGCAGATGACCACTGCAGCTTGACCGGTCATTTTAAAGTTTAAAGGAGCAAATCAGCCTTTTGTTGGCACACTGTAGCCCATACCCAAATGAGGGTGGTGAAGGCTTGAACATGTTTCAACAAAACAGGTTGGGTGAAATATGGTGAAGTACCGAACTGAGGGAGTGGTGCCCCCGCAAGATTGTGGTGAAACGCTTAGCCACTGGAACTGCCCCAGTGATATCTGGACGTCTGCGCCTGGGTGCGTTGTGACAGCGCTACTGCGATGTACATAACCGCTCTCACACCACGATGTCAAAAAACCTGGAGATGTCGTCGGGAAGTGCCAGGTCTGGAAAGGTTTGGAAAGGTCATTCTACAATTGATCATGGGCTATGAAGGGCTATCATGGGCTATATCTACATGTAACATCATGCAACTACCACATAGTCGGATGTCATGATGACAGCGCCGTTTGATGCCGGACTTGTCCTCTGCACGACATCTCGAGGCTTGCTTCTCACCCATGAAAAATGGTCTGATTCTCACCAAAGTTCTCGCAAAAAAAGACATGTTTGATCAATGGCCATTTCAGGAACCTAAATTGAAGGCACCTACCATATTGTCAGGCCTATTTTTTAGGCCTAAATTTCAGGGAATATCCCCACAATTCATATGGCCAAAAATATGGTACGTACCTCCAGCCTGAGGCCTTTGGATCATCAATACTTGATGGGAAGCCCAGATGGAGATCGATGGAGATCCATAGGGATTCATGGTGAATTTACAGGGCAAAAAATGTCCCCAAAAAATATCCCCCAAATATGGTATTTCATGGTGTATTTCATAGCTTTTCAGATTTCTCACTGAATCTCTCCATTTTTTTCTCTACAAATCATGATCCCAGGTGATTTCTGTGAGATGATCGCCCGAGGTTGGAACTACCTGAGGACTTGGCACGGCGCGCGGAGCAATGCTTGCGCCAAGGCAGTGGAGAGTGGCAGGATGTTTGAAACGCAGAATTTACCCTCTGGTAAACTAACATAGCTATTGAAAATGGTCAATGATAGTGGATTTTCCCATTAAAAATGGTGATTTTCCATAGTTATGTTGGTTAACCAGAGGGTATGAGCGATTGTGCGTATCATGCACAACTTCCATCAGCTTCCCAGACTTGTAAAATCTCTCCATGTCACCCTTGTGCCAGACGGCGAAGCACCTCCACTAGAGCTGGAGATCTTGGAAAAGGAGGCAGAAACGGGCGGCAGCACCAGGGACGGAAAGTGGATTTCCTGAAATTGGATGGACGATTGGGCCATGTTGGACCTGTCTCGGGCTCAAGCATTCCTTGTTACATCTGATGACATCATCCCAGAAGTTATCATCTTATATCGGATATATATATATATATATATATGTATATATATATACACTATACATGCTATACATAGTTTCATCAATCCAAAATTTGGATGGTGACTTTTTCTGGCTCTGTGTCCGCGGGGTATATCCCCCAACTTTGGCCAATTACTGAGGAACATGATGATCAACGGATCAATTTTTTTGGGTTTTCCCACGTTTTTCCCTACATTTGTTCCTCAGAGAAAACCCCGAAAACCCTCTGGTAAACTCACAGTTTGCAATGGAAAATCATCGTTTTAGGTGATTCAACGAACCAAATCACCGTGTTCAGGAGCTAGGTTCATTTTCAACAGCTATGATAAGCCATGATTTTATTTTCTAGTTTTGTTCAGGGAAAGCCGTAGAATCCCATCATTTCCTCCAGGAGCTCAGTGGCGACCTTGGCCCGCGGCATTTCCACGTGAAGGCCATTGGCTGTTTTTTTTTTTGAAGGGTCGAATTTGAACAAACAAAGCCGTAGATGTATTTGTATACATATATATATATATTTACATCAGAGTTACATCAGTCTATATCGCGATCTATTCAATGCTGTTTATGACCATCTGCGGGGTACCGTTTGATCATTTGCCCATGGTGGGTTCACCTGTTTTTCAAGACGAGATCTTGCGACCACTGTGGTCGTTGGATGTTGTTGAAGAGTGTCTATATGCTTGGATATACATAGTGTTGATTCTCTATGGGCACTGATGAGCAGTCAATTTGAGCGAAAGTGTGGGTCCATTCTTCTTTTCTGGTGGTTACATATATATATATATATACATATATATATATACATATATATATACATATATATATATACATATATATATCTATATATATATGGTATATGTTCATTCAGATTTTGGGATGAGAGGGGCCAACAAAAAGGCTCGGCTCATATGATTTCCGTTTGGCTCGCCAAGCAACCAGTGGATACTGTGGCGGAATAAACCCACGACCGCAACCAGGCTTGGGGTGAAGAAATGTTGGCAGCCTCAGCTGGGGCTCAAAAATTGAGACCCTACTTTATACCCAGACTGACTGGTCGGTTGTTTTTTTTTGCAGCGAACCATCATCAAACCATCAACATTTGTTTTATACCGGTTGGTTTTTCTTTCAGGTCCTTGGAATGATTAGACATCGGACACTGGATACTTGATAAGCAGCCAGGGAAAAACGGGGAGGATTCCGCTAACAAATATAATCCCTCCCCCCTGGTAAGCAGCTTGACCTCGGAACCTTGGCACGATTTGTGAGTGCTGGTTGTTGGTCGAACCCCCATTGTGGGTGGCTTAAACTCAAATTTTTGGTAGACAATACCATACCCATTATTTCTAGGTCAAGCTTCAAACCATTTGTTTGGTGAAATTCCCCTTCTTTGTGGCTTTAACTATGCTTAACAAGCAATGTTTGATAGGTTAAGTTACATTTGAATCCCAAATGATTGGTCTGTTTTTCAATGCTCATTTCCCTCCCTATCCCCTTGGGGCTTTCAATCTCCACCCTGCCCTTTTTTTTGAGGCACGGCACAGTGGTGGACCTGCCCTGTCGGGTGGAGAGTCACATTTTGCCGCCTGGAGCCAGCCAGGTGCCACAGGGCGTCCAGGGCTGAAAAGGTGGGGGTGAAAAGGTGGATACAGTGGGATAGAATGGTGTCTAGGGGAAAATCATAGGAAAATAATGGGAAAATACACTATGAATGGAGGAATTATCCCATGATTTAGTAACTAATGTTAGTAAAACAATAATAATCCACCCCATATTTTGATGGTTTATAGCACCCATAAAAATGGTGATGACTGGGAGATGGTTTATGGCATTGTTTTACCCACATTATAACCAACAAAACAGCGATGATTGTGATGTACGGAAACGGCATATAATGATATATCATGGGAGATACTAGAATAGAATGGGATGTAGTGGGATACAACGGGATATATATATATATATATATACGGGATAATGCGATTCGAATCAGGAAAATCTAGGATGGAATTGAACTAGCAACATTAGATTTCGATCTCAGCAACGAAATCTGAGACATTGACATCCAAAAGGCCCAGGGACAGCCAGTCCATATCAGCCCCAACCCCCAATCTGCCAGGCCTTGTACAAATCCGCAGATGTGGCTCAGATGCTCATCGTTCACAGGGAAAATGAAGTCCCAGGGGCAGAGAGGTGCAGGGATTGCTGGTCGAAGGGTTACGACGGTTACGATTTTATCGGCACTCTGGGGGGAGTTGGACCATCACTTGAGTAGTTTCTTGGTAAAAAAACGCGAGTAAACCAACTTGGGTAAAGCTAGCAAGTGAAAATCACGATTTTAGAGGGATAATATGGGATAATCCACTTGTAACAGGGGGATTCTATTTTGGTCAGTTTGACTAAACAGATTTTGAGGTCGATAGTCTTGTGCCGCTACCGGCCGGGGGCCCGCTGCAGGTATTTGGACAAGAAGACCTTCAGATGGAGGTGCGAGAGGCTGTGCCTCGCTGGGTATGGCTCAACAATTCTTTTTGACGGCCCCATCATTTGAGATGGTTAAACACTGAACAAGATAACTTTTGTGGGTCCATTGGTATCCATTTTTGAGCCATACTCAGGTGCAATGGTTTCGCTGGGGTTGACCTTTATCTCCACTACTTTTGCAAAGACTCCTGACCCCAAAATAGTCCGAAACAAACCCTAAGTTGGAGTTTTTGCGCCATAAAATGAGGAGTTCATCATCCAAAGTAGGGCTCATGATGGTCATGACGGGTCACGTTCCCAGGATTCATGGATTAAAATGGATGGACACATGACTATAGTCGCTCCATTGTGGTACAAATCAACCATCATCATCAGATAGATGATATTCCCAATTCCCAGCTACTAAGCTCCATGTATTACTGGAGGGTACCCTTTGGTAAACAGTCACATAACTATGGAAAATCACCATTTTATGACGGTAAATCAACTATTTCTATGGCTATTTTCAATAGCAAACTATTAGTTTACCAGAGGGTAAACATCTTTAAACCAACTGCCAGGTCGGGCCTAACACCTCCAACTCAGCTGGTGGTGGACCGCAGATTCCGAGGGGTGCCAGCTGCCGGAACTGCTTGGTGATGATTCACCACCCATTTTTTGATGGTGAAATCCAAAATATAGGTATGCGGTATGTATGTAATATATATATAACTATATATTGTAGAGCTTCGGATATACAGTACAACTATATAAGTTATACAACTATCTAAGTTATATATATATATATAAAATATAATGTTATATATATATATACACGCACACATGGCATTTAAATATTCAAAACCACATTTTGATGACTGAAGACTCATTTTGGATGGTGTAACAACCCTAGTCCATGATGAACTCAACCGTTTGTGATGCTTTTATCCCAGCAAATCGCCCCATTCTGGAGGGTTATTTTTCTGCCGTGGACGGTGCCAGAATCCATCTTAAAAAAAGGATTGATAAACTGGGTAATGCAGGCTTTAGGGGTCACCATGTTTATCAACATGAGCTCCATAACAATCCCCCCCCAAAATGGTTACCCTCCGGCTGGAAAATCCGCCTCATTTATCCATGATTTTCCCAGCTATGAACTTCCATTTAGTGCGGGGATTTCCCATGACATGTGATACCTCCCCTGCTTTGCTAGGTGCCCCCAAGTCACTCCATGTTCGCACCTGCCTTGATTCGAGAAACCAACGCGGTGGCGGGAACCCAGTGTGGATTGTCTCAAACTGGGGGATATCTTGAAAGAAACAACCTATATTGGCCACTGAAGAGGGGACAACTGAGAATCCAACAATTCTATTTAGCTGATTTAACCAGCTAAACCTCCATTTAGTTCGAGGATTACCCAGCTGTGTTTGAAGACTGGGGGGTAAACATCTTTAAACCATGAAATCTGAATCTGGGGGTTGCCTATTTTGTTTGTTCGCCCATCTCGGTCGCCGAAGAAACCCCACTAGGCCCTGAAGAGCCGAATGGCAAATCATCCTTTCACCTATGAGGTGGAAAACACCTGGTTTGAGTGGGAGGTATACCTCAAATGGCCCAGCGAATAGGGAAAGGTGCCCCAGTTCGCTAACTACATGCTTAACTAGGTTAACTATGTTTGACTATGTTTATGGTTTATGGCAGATACATCTATAGTTAATGGGGTTTATAAACCAACAACTGGGCATCACCTTATAGGGAAAGTGATGATAAAGCAATGGATGGAAATGGGGTAAACCTAGAGACCAGGGACGCCAAGATTACACCTGACGCTCCGGTACTCTTAGTGTGGAAGGCCTACGCAGTCATTTTTCATCTTTGGCATTTGGCCAAGTTTGGGACACAGAGACAGATGCCAAACTCAGGCAAATTTTTCATCCAGCCTGTGGGTGCGATATATTTGGGCTATCCTAGCCAGTTTCCAATCATGGATCCTCACTTCCAGCTACCCAGAGTCCCATTCAACCATAGTTAAAACCATGGTCAACTATGGTTAACTTGGCTGACGATGGATGGGTACCTATGGTTAGCTGATATGGGAATGGGTCAGAACTATTCATAACAATGCTCCTCTAACATGCCAAAGATGTTGGGACAATATTATCACAGCATGTTGGGATATGAATGACAACATCAACAACACTCACATCATTCACAACATTAACAATCTGTTATGAATATATTATCACATTTACACACAATATCAACAACATTAACAACATTAACACCCCAGTGATTTGTGGATTCATGTGGGATTCACCCAATGCCATGCCGATTCGGAGATGGTGACTTGACCAATGCCATTGGCAAGTCCTTGGGGATGGTATTTTGAATTGGCACCGTAAAAATTTACCCACATTTTTACTGGTTAATATCCAGTCATACATATCCCATATATATATATCCCCATGTATTGACAGGAAGAGGGTGAAGTGGACGAGGTGCGGTCGGGCTGCTGCATGCGCAATTTTGAAAGGAGGTGGGAGGATGGGTATGAAGCACTTCAGTGGGTTATTCTAAGGAATACATAGCATTTATAAAAGGATATATATATATACATACATATATATATATATATGCACATATATATATATATGCATACATGCATATAACTATATATATATGCATACATGCATATAATTATATATGATATGCAACATATATATAAAACAGAGATATGACATAACATTATATAAATATGTATAACATATATATATATATATTATAACATATATATATATAAAACAC
>Ga0126342_10015697_pt1 | contig 13244 bp, 12 predicted proteins | sample Cyp1metagenome_FD_92528 | JGI IMG/M metagenome (GOLD analysis project Ga0126342, IMG submission 92528) | Coral microbial communities from Lord Howe Island, Old Settlement Bay, Australia - Cyphastrea 1 metagenome | ecosystem: Host-associated > Invertebrates > Cnidaria > Coral ...
GATATGCCAGATAGAATGCCAAATAGAATGTCAGAAGATATGTCAGATAGAATGCCAGAAGATGTGCCAGTAAGAACATGTATAAATGTCATGGTGGGGATCACACGAAGTAAAGTAATTTGACATACATTGATACCTTTATATGATGTATTCATGTATCATATTAATGTTACGTTAGTAAATCACCATGGTTTAACCAACTTCTGGGATCTGCTGGGCGTCCGTCACCAGGCGGATGTTCAGGAGTCGATCGCGAAGCTCGCTGTAGGTGCCAAACCTGGCGACTTTTTGTGGATTTTTTTAATCAAACATCTGAGGTTTTTTGCATGAAGAATTTAAGGGATGTATTCAATGAAAATGTGGATTTAACATGATTTAACCAGCTGTATTCAATTTTTTTTGGTGGATTTTTGACATGATTTTACCAGCTGAAAAACCAAGCCCAATGGGGATTGAACCAGATTTGACCATGAAAAATGCCTGTAAAAACATCTTTTAACCAACCACAGGGTTTTAATCATCAATAATGAGTGTTCAACATGATTTAGATTTAAATTCAACCATCAAAAATGTGGATTTAACAATCGAGAATTGGGATGTAAGCATCAAGCATTTGGATACTGTAGTTGGGATATGTTTCCGGCGAAAGAATTTGGAGTTTACAGTATATTGAAGTTTACCTCGAAAAGTATTGCAGCTATTTTCACAATCAAAAACGGGGGGTTGAATCAACCAATAAGAATGAGCTATCTTTATCTACAAATGTTGAATCATGTCATTTGAATCACTATAATCCCATTCGCAGTTCACCTGAAATACCCCCTATGTTTGGGACACCGATCCATAACAGATCCAATACTAAATCAGGGGTTCGACTGGGTGGTACTTAATTTTGGGAAAGGGGTTACTGTAGTATGATACGAATACGAAATTACGTGAAAATGTGGGGGGATTATTGTGTATGAAATAGTCCATTTTGGGCTTACTATTTATCTTTGAACATGTTGATACCCGGCCCATGCCCTTGAGCAGATTTGAAGATGCAATTTGCAAACCTTTTCCCCCAACATTTTTATACATACCGAACCCATGGATGTCCATACCCAAATGATGGTTTATCATTACCTTACCCAATCGTTGGGTTCCAGGGTTCCACAAAAAACAGAAAGGTTTTTGCAGATCAAATCACCATGAAATATCATGAAACAGATGGTCAATTCGTATCAATTCAACTGGTTGCTGGTGCAATGTGCCCATCTTGAAAAATGATGGAGTTCGTCAATGGGAAGGATGAATTATCCCATATCTGAAATGGAAAATAAAAGCCATGTTTGAAACCACCAACCAGTCATATCGGTCATTTCCTGAGAATCATCATCCTAAACTGACCAAATCACTACGAACGTAGGCAAGGGTCGGGAAAAAAAACAGCACCAGCTGCGGAAAACGATCACTAAAACTTCCAAAATTTCCATGGTTTCAACATGTTTCAACATGTTTCAACGGTTCCAACTCTCAATCACGGTTTTTTTCGGAGGTTCCTGCACATGTTCTCCGCAAAAAAAGAAGACTAGGAACGTGGACCATCTTCTCACGTTCGTTTTTTGTGTCCCTCAAAAAAAAACATCCCTTAAGCTGTTGAAACAGCTGTCCTTTCTTCGGTGTCCCCTATTGAAAACCTGTAAACCTGGCCTCAGAAAAACCAAGAAGTTCAGGGCCACCAGGAGCGAATGTACTGCCACTAGCCTAGGCACTATAGACCTCAACAGCCGGCAGTGAGGTGAGGAGCCTAGAGGTTGCTGCAACTGCCAACAATAGGAGTATGATGGCCGAACGTTAATTCACTGGAAGTTTGACCTACCTAAACTAATACCTAGCAGCCTAGCACTTTTATATTACTGGTGGTTCCCTAATCGCAATCCTAATCTGCTATCCGCCGGGAATCTCAAAAATCTGTAATCCTGTAGCCAAGCCAAAATCATAGAGCTAAACTCAACGGCTTCTCTTTGCATTGCACCAACCTGTCAGCAAGGTCGCAAGATGGATGATTTATGATAGGCAAAGTTGATGAAGAATCCATGACACTGGGATTTTGATATTGGCTACAGTATATATACATATATATATATATATATATATTATATACAATATATATATATCCACATTTCAGGGTGGTCAAATGATGGCGAGGCCCGCCATAAAAATTCTGGTCTTGCTTTCATCGGACAGGATCAGCACCCATCAACCGGCTGAGGCAGGTCACGTCACCAGTGACTTCAACCAGGGTCGGTTCTGCGCCCAGCGCTCAAGCTGCAAGCGACCGGCGATGCGGCGACCCAAGTAGGGAACCACCACCTGAGTTTGGTCCGTTTCTGAATGATTTTCAAAAAAAACCAGCAGCCCTTGCTTGTGAATATATCAGATTTTTTGGGGTTGGGAAAGCCCATGGAAACCCATATGGCTGGTAAACTAGCTATATCCAACTTTGCCCACAATCATGTTTGTTGGTTCTATCCACATTTCAAAGCCATGAAATCCCAGAGTTTTTATAAGTTTTCCTACCAGTTTCCCCTCACAAAAAACGGATTACGATCGTTCAATCATGTTTAATTCACTCAATAGAGAACCATCAGCAAAAACCAAAGATGTTAATGAACTCGATAGAAAACCATCAATGTCTGAACTCTGAGGAGCTGCTAATCATCTAATCCTCTCCGCGGCGAAACTCGGCCAAGACACCCAGAGCGCCAGGAAGCCCAATTTCTGGAGTCGGCTCAGTGGCAAAACCGCCATCTGACCTGGTGAAATCGGCGACTTTTCACCGGTCACAGCATCCAGTAGTCATGGGGATGACTTCATGACTTGTTGTACTGAAACAACCATGGTACCTTGAAAAAAATCCCATGACTTGAGAAACCCGCAGTCATAGACAATAGATGATTGCAAGTCCTGTAGAATGTTCAGATATGTTCAGTCTCATTACTCATTTACAATGTACAAGAAACCACAGTGATTCAGGACCTCAGAATATGCTTCCGGTTCCAGTCGTCATGTCGAACTGAACCGGCTGCAGAATCTTCTCCGTTGATTTCGAGGGGCTCACCATCCCAGGAACCTGGTGTGATTTACCCTCTGGTTGAACATGGCCATTGAAATAGTGGATTTTCCCATGAAAAATGGTGATTTTCCATAGCAAAATGATGATGAACCTGTCGAGGGAAGATGTTACCAACTGCTGACCCCCATCTCCAGTCTCTTATAGACTTAAGTGAGGGAAAAGAGAGGAAACTCCTCAAATAGAAATAGCTTGTAAATCCATGTGTGTTAATTACAGTAGATTTTCCCAAGAAAAAGATCCAATGATGAAATCACATGGAAAATTCCACTCTCAGTTGCTCAAATCCCCAGATTTTTTGGTGTCGATCGGCCAGTTGAACTGCGCTTCACCGCAGCATAGTGCAGGTTCTGCAAGCGACCTCCAGGCCTCGGCGTGGTGGTGTGACCAATGCCGTCATGAGGAAAATTGAGATGGTTTGATTGAACATAAAATCTAGTGATTAATGGTGATTAATGGTTATTTAATGATGCTTAATGATGATTAATGATGGTGAATATCTACTGGTTGGTGGTGCAATGTGCCCATCTTGAAAAATGATGGAGTTCGTCAATGGGAAGGATGACAACCCATATATTATGGAAAATAAGAAATGTTTGAAACCACCAACCAGAAATGTTTCATGATAATAGCTGGAGTTTGATAGGGGGAAATTTCACATGGCGACAAAATTACCATGTGCAAATTATGAGGTAAATCATCTATGTCAATGTACGACTACACATGGGTAATGTTCGAAAGCTTAAAATAGTAAACCACTTTGACACGCCAAAATGTTGGTTATGGCCTATAGATCCCCATTGGAATATTTGCTAAATCATCTACCCAGGTACCATAGGGGGCAAATCAAACTATCTAAAGGTGTCTTTTTGAAAAAGCAACCCTGACATAGATCCAAAAATTGGAAACGTGTTGGAAATTGTGGAGGACATATTTTGTATATATATACACATGTGTATATATATACACATATGTATATAATATTATATAGTCCGTTCATGTTTTCAGATCCTGGAAAAACTGTTCTATCCCTGGACCCAGCATCCCCAAAAGGGGTGAAACTTTGGGGAAAACAGATGCAGTGGATGGATCAGAACTGAGTCTATCCCTCTGTTTCTACAGTGTAGTTGTTCATTTCTGCGGGATTACAACCAGCCTCCTACTCATCAAAATTATCCTATTTTTATTGGGTAATGAACTATTTATTCCCTACGTTTCCGAAAGAATATCTGGAATGAATTGGATGTACCATAGCCATTAACCATATTGGGCTCCCAGCGTGGGCTGGTCGATCCACACTGTGTACCTCACGGAAAAAAAAAACAGGCAGTCTCGACCAAAATGCCACAGCATTTAAGGGCGATGCACGGTGATTTAATGAAGTTTAATGGATATTTGGGGTGGTTATATAATGGATTCTAATGGATATTCCATATAATGGATATTCCATATAATGGATTCTAATGGATTTTCAGGGGGGTCAATGGTTTTTAATGGTTTTTAATGGCGTTTCAAGATGTTTTAATCACCACTTCTCACCTGTCTCGGGAAACACGTCCCTTCTTTACAAGCCCCGGACGGTGGATGGTCCCATCTGTGCTGGTGAATTTTGAACATCCCATTTGTCAAAATGGACATAGCCTCTGGTAATTTAACATAGCTATTGAAAATGACCATTTATAGTGAGTTTTCCCATTAAAAACGGTGATTTTCCATAGTTATGTTAGTTTGCCAGAGGGTAGCCTCTGGTAAACAGCCACATTTTGCTATGGAAAATCACTATTTTTCATGGGTAAATCCATGTAAATCCACTATTTCGACTGGGCCATGCTCAATAGTTATGTGGCTGTTTACCAGAGGGTATCTGGTTGATAACATTGTCACAGGCACATCGTGAAAAATCCTTATAAAAAAAATCCAGGATGCATCTGAATTTCTCTGGGGAAAAACTTACACCTAAAATCCATGTGTTTATAATATTTCAATCAACATGGCCAAAACTTGAAGGCCCATCCCCCTTCCATCCCACATGGGTGGACATACCCTTCCATACATCATCATACCCTCTGGTATTTTAACATAGCTATAGAAAATAACAATTTTTAATAGCTAAACCATCTATTTCTATGGGCCATCAATTTTCCATAGCTATGTAAACGTTTACCAGAGGGTACATTCCATAATCTTAGCGGACATATAAATCCCCTTTCTATCCCCAGATCGTCCGTGATTCCATCCAACCATTCTCTGTTGATTCATGGAGTCCCCCTGTTTTTACCCCAGGTCCGGTCCCAAAGCCATTTCCAATACCCTCTGGTAATTTAACATAGCTATGGAAAATCACCATTTTTAATGGGAAAACTCACTATAAATGGCCATCTTCAATAGCTATGTTAGTTTACCAGAGGGTAATTACTGTATCCCATGATATCCTCGCCTCCAAAGCATGGCCTGTAGCAAGACCTCCATCTCTTCTGCAAAACGCTCCAGCGGCCTCTGACGCACAGTTTCTTTTCATAGTTCCCATGAAAAGGTCGCAAAAGCAATCCAGGGTCTAAGATGTCTGTACATCTTGGGACTTAGGAATACTTAGTATCTAAAGTTGTCTACAATCTTTTGCAAAGAGTCTGTATGTGATGTGTTTAGGTTGGCAATTTGAAGCCACGCGTCGCAAGAATATTTGAATCAGTTGGAATCAAACAGGATGAAAATAAATTCAAATTGAATTGGGACCAGTTCAGTTGCTGTTCCTTCTGGCTCTTGTTGTCCTTGATGTTTTTTGATACACGAAAGGTCTTCCCGTTTGGGTAGGTCGTCAAACTGAGGCAGTCTGGGAAAGTGTCTCTCAAGGCCTAGGGCCTAGCATGAAACCTCTGATTTACCAGGTGCTCCTTGGAAGGTCGATGCAGCCCCTGTGGCTGGTGGTTGCTCCATTGGAGCGTTCACATCTTGGAACTGCTTGGCAGGTTGGATGCCATCGGCACACTCCAGCCTGCTACTTCTTTCCAAAGGTTCAACTGCCCAATGATGGTGCCTTGTGAAACAGAGGATATCCTCCACAATCCGCTTTGGGAGAGGCCTTGAGAACAGCTTGAGCATTGTCTGGTAGCAGATCTGGCGTCCAACAGGCACCGAGACCACGAAATATGGCACACCGACGGCAGCACAAAGCTCGGCACAGCCCCACAAAATCGCCAGGTCTAAGTGAGGAAGCCCTTTCCCCTAAATGGTCAAGTTGATGCCCAAATTGACTTGTTGCAGGCACGTGATTGCCCGGCTGCCTAAAAGTAGGAAGAACTGGGCAAATTCCATCCACACAGTGCCAAATTGTAAAAACCCAGGCTTCTCTGAACAAAAGAAAATCATCGAATCTGGGTGTCCGGATTGATGATCATGGGCCCATGGGTGATCCAAATTTGGTTTAATGGGTCATTCCCTTTCACCCCTTCGTGCTTTTACTGAGTCTCCTGTAAATAATATATAAACGATATTCCAGCAGTTGCTTTCGCAATTTTCAATCCTTACCTGGTGATACTTGCCAGAAAGAAAGAAACAGATTCATGTTTACATGTCCAATGTATCTCATTATATGCCCTAGATTGTCTGAAAATACCCCTAAATCCATTGCTGAATCAGCGAATTTTCCCTATTATTAGCATTGCCTTTTTGGGGCATACTTCATTTTCAAACAGCCATATCCCACGAAGGCCGATCGGCGCCCCGCACCACTCGTCCGAGAGGACAGCGTCCTGAAGCTGCTGCCTGGCATACGGAACCCGCCATGGGATGTTGCGCAAGCGCAATATGGCGGTTTCCGAATCCATGTGGGTAGCCCTAAATCATCCATTTGAATAGGAGGTTCCCTTATAAACCATCCAGCCATTGGGGTAGCCCCATTTTTAGGAACCCCCCACATTGTTGTTTGAAAGATATGAACATATCTCTTGGAAAAAAAAAACATGACATGAATATCCGAAAAACGGAAAATGCATCAAAAATGATTGGTGACTTAAACGATATACATCGATATACGACATAGAGACCAGCATGGGAGTAAACAAAGGTAACCACCGCTGGGGCCCATTTTTGTGTTGCTGGGAATTCCACCAAGATCGGCGGTTTGGATGATCAACTGGGGGTGTTTACTATGGCGAAGTCCATGTCTAAAATTATGCCTTTTGACATGGTAAACACTGCTATGTCAAGATCTTCAAATTGTGAAATTCTTGGTTTTTAGCAACAGTAAAACCATCATAAACATTCATAAACCATCCCAAAATCTGAACCATAGGGATTCGAATGATGAAAAAGCCATCAATCCATAAATTATGACATTGCTTTACTAGCCTCTGGGAAACTCAGAGTTTGCTATTGAAGCCATGGCCATTAAGACTAATATAGACTAATAGTTGATTTACCCAACTATAGTTATATCACCATTTTGTAGAGGCTTTTCATACCATTCCATGGATTGACCCAACTATAGTTAAGTTATATCACCATACTATTCCATAGTATATTATCTGCTTGGTGGTTTCAACCCCTCTGAAAAATATTAGTCAGTTGGGATGATTATTCCCAATATATGGAAAAATCATGCAAATGTTCCAAACCACCAACCAGTTATGGTTATACATGTTATACCACACTATAGTTGTACATAGTGACTGTCCAGTTCGTTAAACGTAAACGTTTACCAACATGAAATCCATGAACCCAAACCGCCCGCCCGCCTCAGAATCGAGGTGATCTCTCCATCCAATCGCCTACCGTGCAGAAATCGATGGTTTTTCTAAAGGCAAAATATGATGGATGCTATATAGAATTATATATATATATATATGTATATATATATATATTCTACATATATTTATATCTATATACACTGTATATATGCCTTAACCTTCCAAAGTCAGACTTGTGGGCGTTCATGTTTGCAATTTCCCCTGTGGCAACGAATTTCTCAGAAGCAAAAACGCATGTGAACGTACGCCAATCTGCCCGCTGCACAGGTGGGCTCCCAGTTCTATCTTCAGAGGTCCTGTTCAACTTGAAACACATCGGATGTATTATATAACATCAATATACATATATAACATCAATATACATATATAACATCAATATACATATATAACATCAATATACATATATAACATCAATATACATATATAACATCAATATACATATATAACATCTATGTATACATATAGTATATCACATATATATATATATATACATATATATATATATACATATGTGTGATTCACCAGCCCAAGTTTCCCGCAATCGAATGATTTTGCGATTAAAAAACATGCGCTCGAAACTTCCCATGGTGAAATCCCAAGAGTTGTGTGAAACGTGCTGCTGAAATTCCAAAAAACTCATGGATAAACATGGCCATCTCTGAAGATATCTACAGAAATTCCCCAAAAAAAAAATAGAAAAACACGGAAAAACACTATTTTTACAATTTTAGTAGGAGTTTACTTAGTTGTTACCTTTTTGGGGATTAACATATTAACCTCTAAAGATCTCAACGTTGAGATCTCCAGCTTCCAGCATCGCCTGGCATCCAGCTGATTCACTCGCAACACCGGAAGGTCGGCCTGGATGAATCACACGAAAACTGAGCATCCCAACAATTGTGGCTTCATGATGAAAAAAGCACGAAAAATTGCGGATTGATTGTAAATATATAATATATATATATATATATATTATTTATATATATATATCAAACATGCATTGAACCAACAATTTTAAGCCGTTTGACCATAGATGGGAATTGATCCTCCAAAATGCCGGATCCAAGCCAGGACAATGGCGGACGCACCCCAAAAATATCTCTAAGTCTAAGCCTAGTGGATTATGGATTTACTGGTATAGACAATAGTCTGCCTGCAGTGAATTATTTGATCTTTCACAGAAAAAAAATTGTTTGGCGCGTTCTACAGCCGGGATGATCATAAAATCTGCGCACAGTCTTTAAATATTCAAGCCTAGTTGCTCATTGAAGCCCCAAAAAATGACATATATCAAATATCTCCATCGCAAAAAAAAAGACCCACATGTGTGTGTGTGTGTAGATGATTATATCAAAAAAAATATTGATATATGACATTATATATATACATACATATATCTTATATATAATATACATGTATATATATATAATAGTATTAAAATATATTACCCCCTGGTTATTTAACATAGCCATGGAAAATGGTCCATTTATAGATGGTTTACCTATTAAAAATGGTGATTTTCCATGGCTATGTTAAAGAACCAGAGGGTATATTGATTAATATGCTGTTTTGGCGATTTCCCAAGTGTCACCGAGCCGCTCCGCTTGTCATCGCAAAGTCTGCGCACCACTCAGCAAGCCTTTTGCGGCGGGGGTGGGGTTTTCATGGTTTCTGATGGTTACCCTCTGGTAAACTAACATAGCTATGGAAAATCACCATTTTTAATGGGAAAATCCACTATTAATGGCCATTTTCAATAGCTATGTTAAATTACCAGAGGGTAACAAACATGAGTTTTTCATGGTTTTCGATGGTGTTTTTGATGGTTTTTCTTGGGTCAATATGAGTTTTTCCATGGTTCTTGATGGTTTTTCTTGGGGCAATATTATGTAGTTATGCAGGTGGGGAATTTGATTGAAAAGAAACACTTTCTTGTGACAAGAACATACTTTTTCAGATCAGGACATTCGATGACCTTAATTGAACGAACCAAAAATGGGATAAAATGACCCAAGTTTGGGACACACCGTGCTACCAAGAATGGAATCCAGGTGAAATCTCCTCCTTTGGTGGAGACTTCTCTGTGCCATGCTGCAGCTCTGAAATCTTAGATGGAACCTGTAGCTGCTAGGTCATTTCCAATATTTCCAGTAGTAAAACATGTTCTTCCAGCAGTTTTGGGTGATCCATCCACCTGATATCACTGGATTTGCCTCGACCCATCCCAGCACACCTTGCTTCGCTTGCTTTGCTCTACATGGCTCCGGAAGCAGGAAAAAAACCACAGAAACGGCTGGGTGCGTTGGTCGACTCAGCTTTGGTGCCCATTTCCCCAATTTTCGAAGTGTCCCAGTTTTTATCAATTTTTCATGGGTCCCACTGCAACCCAAAAAAAAACCAGGCTCTGCAGAAACTCTTCGGTCGATTCCTCCAGTTTGCCTTCATGAAAATGATGAAAGTTGATTGCCAGGCAAGTGGGAATCCACGAGCCTGCAGTCGTCATAGCCATGATAGACACATAGCTTAAAAAAATAGTCCAAGACATTCCCCCATACAATGGAGGATCTTATAATAGTGCATGGTTAATAGCCCTCGTTAGTAGGTCCCCACGTTGTGGGTTATACCGGGTTATCCCATTTATCAAACATGACAAATATCAAAGTCTCTGTTCTTAGTCCCGATACATCCTCCAAATTGTGACCCAAAGTAGCCACAAGGAGACATTGGTTGCTGGCCGTCCTGTTGCACATTGTTGCGGCACTTCAGATTCCACGAGGGTATTGCAATTTTGCAATAGCTTTAAGCAGATGTTTTGGTACATAGTGTTTGATTGTGCCGGAACATGCTATGGATCCTTGCAGGATCTTGGGCAATCATTCATGTTCATGCTGTTCGTCGGCCGGTGGAAGACATTCCGAATCCATGTGGAAGTTTCCTAAAATGGGGGTACCCCTAAATCATCCATTTTAATAGGATGTTCCCTTATAAACCATCCATTTTGGGGTATCTGCACAGTATCCCCATTTATGGAAACCCCCATGTGCTCATGTCAGAGAAACGATCTACAAAATCCAATTGCAGAACTACGCAGAAGAAAAAATCGGTGAAGCTCCACTGGTGCTAAGGATGATCGTGATGTCCAGCACTCAAACAGCATAGTGATAGTATGTCATAGTCATATGAATCTCATGTTTCATCCTCATCCTCATCCTCCTCCTCCTCCTCATCATCATCATCATCATCACCATCATCATCATCATCACCATCATCATCATCAACATCACCATCACCGTCATCATCATTAGGTTTCAAAAACCAATCCTTTCTATCATCCATCAATTTGCCCGTCATCCTCGTCAATTCATCAACACACAAATATTCAGCCAAAAATCACCTGAACAGACTTGGCTCACCATCACCGCCACCCTCTTTTTCACGTCGGTTCGGTATGGTTCGGTGCCACAGATTTGGTTGAAAGATGAAGGGAAAACCTACAGGTTTTAGCCGCAGAGAATAGACATGCCTGGTTTTTTATCTGGTAAGATCTGGCCAGTCCGTGGCGAACCACTGGTTTCCTGCACTTTTTCCCTTGAACCTACTTCGATCATGGCTTTGCAGGGATCGGAGTTCGCTTCAAGAGCCAACACCTGGGCTGTTTCGCGCCGGGCCCGGGGATGGATGGATGGAACAGCCATTTTTTCTGCGGCCAATGGTGGGAAATTGAGAATCATTGAGTCGTAATTTAGCATGCCAATCCCATCATTTGATCATATGGGAATGAGTCAAAACCCTGGTACCCTAGGTACCCTACAATAGATGGTTTATGGCTATAAAAATTCTCCCAAATATGGTAATAAGAGGTTTTGACCCATTCCCATATTTTATCAGTTTCCATCGCCAATCCCACATAAATCCCACAGTCTCTGTCCAGTCGTGCTGATCAAAATTTTCCCATGCCGAGCGGCTTATCTGCGGCCAGCCACCGAAGAAGTAGTTGCACCGAATCGGTGCGAGGTCCACGGCCCCCACTGCGGCCGCTGGACGCGCGTGGAGGGTGACGAGAAAAATGGGAAAAGGTAAGATCTGAGCACCATGGGAATCATGGGAATCATGGGAGGCATCCTGCAGCGTAAGCATTGACAACTTTTGAGGTTCGAATCGTGAATGATGCAAAAAAAACTACTCCTGGGCTTGAGATTGCTTGAAAACACTTTGCTACACTGCAGCCACAGTCAAACTCTCACTGGGTTTTTTTTGAACTAGATTCACCAGTTTTGGCTAACACATGCGATCTGTCATATCAAGCGTTTGCCTACTTAGATCTTCTGCCCTTGTTCAACCAGTACTTGAAAACCCAAATCAAAGGTATGGCAGTAAAATCCTGAAAAAAATGACACTGCAGTTAAACAGTTCTTCCTATCAAGTCAGTGAATCTATGTTTTCTCTGAACACAATATGGCCCATATTCGAAGCAATGTGGAGCAATTGGATCCACCATCCCCAATGTTGCCATGGTTGTGAATTAGAACCCATCAATTCATATGGCTGGCTTATGGGCTTTACCAACAGCTGCGAAAATCCGAAACCCACCTGGGATTATAGTTGAAGCTCACCTGAACACCCCTCAACTCCGGCATCTGGGCGAAGCTGGGACCGGCAACAGAAATGGAGGGTTTTTACTCGTCCGAAATGGGGATCTAATGTGGGTTCCAGGTTTCTATACAAGAAATCAAACAACACCTTATATAAACTGATATGCTTGTGTACCTGTGTGCGAATGTGAGAAGAATGTCTGTAGATGTAAGCAATAATAGTAATAATAGTAATATATATATATATATACATATATGAGATTTATATGGAATCCATATCTGTGCATACATATATCAATGTGCGGGATATACATGTATATATAATTATATATATATATATTACTACATGGTTCATCACTCTATAAACATGAAACGCGACTGTATGTACGTACAGTACATGTACAGCATGTGTTACTCCTCAAATTCATGACCTGATGAGTGGTTTAAAACCAACAACTTGGATTTGCCTAAGGAACCACCCCCCAAAAAAACTAAAGATTTCCCAAGTAGTGGATTTCCCATTGAAAAAATCAAACATCATCTTCAGCAAATCCAACCCTACCAGTGAAGTAGATTGGCCGGTCGCAACGGGGCACGGTCCTTGTCTTATTGATGTCTGTCATGTGGGGGTATTGACACCGTGTTGAATCGTCTGGAAATTCGAAGCATTTCATATGGGGGTTGTCCAAAATACCTTTTCCCGGACAGCCCTCAATCGCTCAGCCAATCGCGTAGCAACCGCGGTACCACAGTGAGCAATCGCGGAAGGGTTTGTTCTTCGTTGATCAGATC
>Ga0126342_10015698_pt1 | contig 13244 bp, 16 predicted proteins | sample Cyp1metagenome_FD_92528 | JGI IMG/M metagenome (GOLD analysis project Ga0126342, IMG submission 92528) | Coral microbial communities from Lord Howe Island, Old Settlement Bay, Australia - Cyphastrea 1 metagenome | ecosystem: Host-associated > Invertebrates > Cnidaria > Coral ...
CTAAAAGTTACAATTAACTCTCTCCCTAACTAACTCTTCCTTTGACTAACTCTTTCCCTGACAGTCTAAAAGTTACATTTAACTCTTTCCCTAACTAACTCTTTCCCTAACTAACTCTTTCCCTCACTAACTCTTTCTTTGACTAACTCTTTCCCTGACATTCTAAAAGTCCGTAACACGAAAGTTTCTCCCCCTAAACTTCCTTTGATCAATCCTATGTATATAGCATGCATGTCTCCGCAGCTCCAACGTAACCTTGCACATACCATTTCAATCTACCTTTCATACACTTTTCACCAGAAGCTTCACTGCCCCCCAAATGGCCCCCAGTTCTACTTCCTTTGACCCGGACACCCTGCACTATTAAGGTTATGGCCTGTCAATTCATCACTTAAGAACTTCTGACTTGTACAGTCTTTCTGTCACGTCAAATGTCCATTTTTTTTCCGTCATTGGTGTCTACATTTTTCATGTCTTCACCAAATCGTCTTTAATATTCCTTCCAGAAACAAACCTTCCATCCCTCCATGCCTTCCAGTATTTTCTCAGGATTGACCTTTGACCTCACTTGCTCATGCAGCTACCAGGAAGGCTTCTTGATTGGAGCGGGTCAAAAAATGGGCCAGGGGTGCCATATCTTGTGGACATTTTGCAGCGTCTGCAGCAGTGAAATGGTCTCAGGCAAAAGACTTGTCACCTGCAAAGAACCAATGATTGAATTGTCGCAACTGTACTGAACCCGGTGTGACAAAAAAAAGTTCAAACTCTTCCCGTGAGACATGCACAGAACCCACAGACCCAGGGGCAGGACAGGTCATCTAGATGAGCTTCCAAGCGACCAATGAGGTCCTCATGGCAAAGGTGGATTGGATATGCCTCAAATTTGGGATCAAATGACTCAAAATGACTCAAATGACTAGAATTTGTTTGGATTGGGGTACAATTCGGTCGCAGAACCCTTCGCTACATGGTGGGTGAGTTGAAACCTCAACCAACGTTTGTCCTGCAGCCAGGCATGGTAAGCCTCTGGGGAATTCAGCACCTTCCGACCCATGGGTGAAAATTCAGGCTGTTCCGATTTGCAAAGCCAGTACTACTCTCGGCAGTCATGTTTTGCTCATCTATCAATCATCGATCATCCATCTATCATCCAATCGTCCATCCGTGAATTGATCACTCAATCCCCACACCCAAAAACCATCAAAACCAGGAGCCTCCCCCACATGGGCCCCAAAGCCCCAAAGCCCCAAGGCCCCTCTCACCTCCTTCCTTCGCTTCATGGCTTGAGAAAAGGTCGCCAAGGCCAAGCTCAAGGAGACGCGTGCGCCCAGTCCACCCGGCTCGCCCGAGGCACCGCCCGAGGCACCACCTGTGTCAGTGGAAACTGTGGAAAGGTCAATGGCCGCGGCGATGGGAGCTTTGTAGACTTTTACATGTGGAAATTGTGCTGGTTTCGGCGAATCGAGATACCTGTTCCTCACCTTCGGAAACGCAAACAACTGCAATGGAGAGATGTTGCACAGGAGCGAAGATACCCCATCACATTCCGTGCCGTGCCTCTTTGTTTGCCTCTGGTAGCTTTGCAGGATTCTGCATATGCTAAATGTCTGCTGAGGCACCTGGCCAGGCATGGCCATTGCGGCAAGGTCCTTCTGCCCTGGGGACTATCCACCAAGGCTACCGACAATCTGTCGACCACTTTCAACTTCCCGAAGCGCCCATCAGTGTGCCTCAAAATGGGGAGTTTACAATTTATTGCCATTGAAATCGGGAAAATGATGATTGATCTCTAGAAATTTGAGATGGTCCAAAAACATCCAAAAACAGGGATAGCTCCCAAATCTCATGGGGAAAATATGAGAAACATTGATAAAACATGATAAACCATCAAATGTGGAGGCAGCCCAAATTCAAACAAACCCAAAGCCACGCTGGCCCTGTCACCTGGCCGCGTCTCGTGCCATCTTTCGCAGGGCCCACAGCTCTGACCAGGCATCCTGCAGCTTCCCAGCCGCACAGCTTCGTAAGGCAACCAGCAGCAAGGCCTGCTTCAGCGACAAAAACGAACCAACAAATGATTCAACAAATACATCCACGGTAGACCCAATGCAATAAACCATCCCCAATATCCCCAATAGCTTACCCTCCAAATGGCTGGTATGAAGCCTCCAGAATTGGAGGTTTAATGAGGTGTATGGCATTGGGTTTACCATGGTTTACCTCATTCACCATCTTCACGGACAGGGCCTCCTGTAGCTCCCAAACTCGCGCAAAGGCCAAGCGAAGTCTGGCAGCCCCCGCATGGGCGCCAGGTGGCGGTGCCGAAGCACCCAGCGAAAGGCGACGGCAAAGCTGTCCGGCCTTGGCGATATATGGGTTATAATGCGCTGCAAACATTATGTACACGATAAGCAACAAATACCAACAAGTAAACAATATGATATCTGGGTTTATTCAAAAAATATGGGAATACCCCAAAATCCAATGGTTTTGGTAGATCATTTGTCCTCATCATCATGGCAATTTGGGGGGGTCTCTTTTTCATTGCCGGACAAACCCATCTGTAGGTTTCATCCGACCGGCATCTCAGCAAGTGTCGGTGGGCCTCCGTTTCTGCCGCAGCATAAAAGTTGGCCGCAATGGAACTCAAAGCAAGGCCTCCTGCAACGGTAGAGACGCTTCAAATGCCGAGCATGCAGCATGCTGGTGAATGTGAAAATATGTGAAAATCAAAACCCCAGACCAATCAAAAAAGAAGTAAGGGTCTGTGAGTCTGTTTCCCCCCATGGACTCCTTTGGGAAATTCAGGGTACCTTTACTTTTCATCGCAGGGGGAATGTGCTGTTCCACCCGGATTCCACCCTCTGCCTTTTTCCTTGGTACGTCAGGCATGCTTCACCGCTTGGCGGTGCACGCATGTCACTATACAGTTTCAAATGGAAAATGCGGCGGGCAAGACCGCAAATGCAAAAGCGTGCCAGTTCATATTACACCCCTGTAGACCCCAAACAGTTATTCCATATCCATTGCAGCGTCTGTCCATCTTTGTGGTTATACTAGCTCCTGATACTGGCAATTTTTGATCTATGTCAATTGAGATCACCAGCAACATGTTCTCATGCCACGCGGTTTCAATTTTTTGCCACGCCATTTGCATCTGAGACAATAAGAGGGAGACAAGTGGTAAAACGAAAAAAAAAAACATGGTGAGCTGGGAGACAAGTGAAGCCAGACCATCCAAAGAGCCGGACACCACCCAGACTGGGAGAGTAGGAGACACATGAAGGGAGACAAGTGAAGACAGACATCGGGAGAGCCGGACACCACCGGCTGGAAAGAGGCGTAAGAGAGAATTGAGAACCCCAACAGTAAACTGTTTGGGAAACAAACTGTTTTGTTGTGTTTCTTGGAGGCAGCTGTATCAAAGTATCACTCAATCGAGGCAAACTGGTGATGATACCTTCATATTATCTATCTGATGGAGTCATACGCGAAGTACATTCAAGGACATTAACCAACCATGACCAACTCGCGCTTTCTGCATACATTCGGCTTGCCCAAGATCTGACTTTGCGAAGCGTTCATTTTGCTTGGTAGCCAAGCCAGCCATGAGCCTTCGCAACCGCAAAGCGATTCGCCCAATCATGACCTCAGCAAAATCGCATTCTGAGCGGCAAAGACGTGAACTGCAATTGTTAAGAGCACAAACGACCAGAGACTCACTTCAGATTCAGCAGGTTCAGTTCGCAGCATATACTGTTGCCCTGGGCATCACATTCTTGGGCACATGGATTGCCTGTCACCATGTGGATGCTTGGGCTGCACTATCGCAAAGGAAATGGTACAATAGGCATGTAGCTACTCACCAAAACGCACGGCACTCATTGGAACCAAACGACTTGCCCAACTAGTCGTCTCAAGACCCGCCTTCTATACAGCGGCAACCTTCGCCCCGCGTTTTAGCAGATTTCACACCCATAAAATTTTGTTTTGCTCTCTCCTGGGACTTCAGGAACTCAGTCCTAAGATCAGCCATTCTGCCAGAAGGATAAACTTGTTGCATACTTTGAAGCTCACCAGAAATTGTACATCGAATCTAGGGAGCAAAGTGATGATCATACAACAGCTGCATCAGGAATGCGTGTCCAGCGGCTCATCCTCTTCTACAAACACCTCAGAGGCTGCAAAGGATTCATCCAAAATGAAAAGCATTTCTCAACGCCAAAACAACCTGCTTGGCCTACATATGCCTACATGTACCAAGCGCATGGATGAACATTTCTAATCACTTCTATCTTTCAATTTTCGCTTCTGCTCTCTTCTGGAGTTACTGTCTTGGAGCATGAAACAAGGTGAAACGACCCACCAAAATCATCCAAAGAGGTGAAATTCAGCAGTAGGCAGCGCTTTCAGCACTGAGTTTGAGCCGAGTTGCATAGTATGTCTCATCCGCTTCTAAATCATGAAATGTGCCCAAGGGCTCCTCGAAAATGTAAGGAAACACCTGCATGGCTGTGCGAAGTCATCAAACGAAGAAACCCCAGTGTTTGTTTCGGATAAGTCACACTTGTTGCGTCACTGGATCACTGTCTGGTTGTCTGGCCTCTCCGGCGCTCTCCATTTTGTATTTCTCCTCCAGGTGCAAAAGATAGCTATAACATATATATATACGTACATTATTATGTATATATATATATATACATATACACATGTATATTACATGTACATATATTAGTCTAAAGAAATAGTTTCAATATGTTTCAATGCTACACATGTTCAACAAGTGTCGATGTTGGCAAGGTGGCTAGTTTGCAGTATGTTGTTGCCAAGCTTCCCTATCTCCTAGATGTTTCCTTGATTATCTTGAAATAGTCCTTCGTGAATTGAGTTGCCTGCAGAGCCGTCAATAAAGCACTCAAAGCGCCATGTTTTGTGCTGCTTTCAATCATGAAATCAATGCATAGCATGGGCGTGCTGCATCTGATTCTCTCCTCGGATGGTTTGCTACTCAAGTGAATCTTGCAGCCAGGCATTACGTCTGACAAGCAGTAAGTCCTCAATGCCATTCTTCACGGCTCAAGAGGTTGAAGGATAATGATTTCTCTGATGGCACAAGTTTTCCCGCCCTCCTCTAGAAACTACATGAGCAGCCATAGATCCATCTTTCGCTTGATTCATTTGCCAGATCTGCAGGATATGATGTGTGTGTGTGTGTTTGTCTGCTGCTTTAGTTTGATTGCAGATCCTTTTCTGACCATAAAAGAAAGATTGGGAGCTTCATAGCTACAAGCTTTGAAAGGACAGATGCTAAGTGTTCCACTCATCGATTTCTGCTGCTGTGATCTTTCCGTCCTCTTGGTGCGCTCTTGGTGCGGATTCATCGCAGCAAATCATGGCCTTCTGCCAGCGGTTTCCAGTGAAATCGTTTTCCTCATGGGTGGTTTCTTAAGATGTGGGATCCCGAAAGCAATGGGTTTCAATGCTAAAATGGTCTAGCTTGGGATGATTTTGTGGTACCCCATTTTAGGACACCCCCAGATGGAATGACGCATCTGGATGTGAACTGCAAAACACACGTCCTTGATCGGAAACTTTTCGTCGTACATGCTGTACTTCCTCAGCGTTAGAATCAGGGGCTACAGTGGCTACAACATCTCATGAGGATCTCTGCTTACTTCGCTCAGCTTGCAGATCAAAATATCCTGCTTTCATGTGTTATGCGTCCAAGAAGCAGCACCACGTTTCCATTCGCCTGTGGAGTCGCCAACATTTTCCAGTCTCAACTGTGAAGCCACTCCCAGCGGATTTGGGATTCCGGCCTTCAGCTTTTTTCGTTCACGTTCAGCCTCTTCGGCTTTGCGCTGCTCCTCCAACTTGGCTTCTTCTTCCTGATCTGAAGGCAAAAGAAAGCTGGAGAAACTTTTCCCTGTCGGACAGTGTCAACAAAACTGCTGCCGTCCCTACCTTAGTCACCTTAGTCTTCTCATCCTCTTTGGGTGCTGTTTCCTGAGAACGGCATGGTGCGTCACAGCTGAGCTTTCTACACTCTCTACAGTCACCGTTAACAAGGCTGCAGGCTGCACTGCAAATGGAACCTCTGCTGGCTTCTGGTCTTCTGCTTTATCTTGCTTTGGCTCGGTGTCCTTTTCTTCCTTCTCCTCCTCCTGAATTCTGATTCTTTGCTCACCAACCATCCCACTTTCAAAGATAGCACCACGACGGAAATTAACGTCTCAACCTAGCCCTTGCAAATCCTCCAAGTATTCGAGTAACAACATTAGCGCATCTTCATGATTTCGGTTCAATCTAAACAGTCTATACAAACTTAGAACACAATGATTGCAAAGCGCACAGTGGATTCTTCAACCCAAGCACTTGAAACTTAGCAAGCGCAAAGTATCATGTTTGATCATGATTTGCCCATTTCTGGACAAACCCAAATGGGGTAAGACCCACTTGATTGCCCGTGAAACCTTTTTTTGCTGGTTCAATCCCCATTTATTGCTGTTCTATCTATATATTGCTCGTGAAACATTTTATAGGTCAAAGCCCAATGTCTAGCTGGTTCAAGCCCAACCAGTAACAAAAACATTTCTTTTGGTAACCCAAAAGCCATTGACAAAAACAGTTCTGTTGGGTAAATCTCCCAGGCTTTTGTCATCGCCTTGGTATCTCTCAGTACCTTCGCAGCCACTGCACCCGTACCTGCAGCCTTAGGTGCAGCCTGCGGCTTCGCCCATCAAGATGTGGGATTAGTTTCAGACGAACCCCACCGACAAAGCGAGCACGAGTGACCGGAGGTTTCATCAACCCAAAAAAAGAACTCAATTGACCACCACAGAGAGAGAGAAACCACCGACCAACAATCCCAAAAGGACAAATCTTTGAGATTGCCAAGTAGATCAAGAAATCGAAAATCAGCTGTGGCCTTTGCTGCAGCTTTGCCTGCTGGGGCAGCTGCTTTGGCTGCCCCCTTTGCAGCCGCCTCATCGCAAGTGCGTGGAACATATTCCAAGAATGAATGAATTTTAATGAATTTTATAGTTCTGGCCTCAGCAAACAGAACCTCTATTCTCGAAGCAGGTGTCCACAGGTTGTATATCATGAATCTTAGATTGAAGGAATGCAGGACACCATACACCAAACGAGCACGTACACAACAGGCACCTTGGCTGCTGTTTTGCCAGCTGCTTTTGGAGGCATTGGATCCCAGCTTGATGTGGTTTGTCTGCTCCAAAGTTGGTGCGTAGGAGGTTGGGCTTTGTGATAGGCGTTTTGTTTGTAGTTGCTGAGTTACTTGAACATACTTGAACTGTTGTGCAAAAAGCTTCATACTGTTCACATCCGCAAGGGCGCGCAACTGTTGAAATGGTGACCATTTAAATGCGCAGAAATTGCATTTACAAGGTCATGCAAAGAGTTTTGAAATTTCGATGATGCTTTGGCTTTGAGATCTGCTATTTCCCCATTCTTGACGCCGTTCTGTACAGAACTACACCTAGAGCTGAAAACAGCTCACACCAAAATGCAATGCAGGTGTCAGCCTCCCAAAAGCGTACTGCAACAGATTATGTTAGATGGACAATCAAGCAAATTGCTCAGCATTGGCCTTGGTTCTTTCAAGCAAATGCATGGAAAATCAGTCCTGCTTAGACAGCAAGAACATCATGGAAGCCCCAATGATGTGGGCCCAGTCCTTCCACAATATCTGCTTCAATCTCCAAGGAGCGCAGGAATTGCACAGATGCCTCGGCCTGGAAATTGAGAAATGCTGCAACAGGAAGCGTATGATTTGTGCGGTGCATCGAGCCCTTGATCCATCCGCCTCGTCAAAAAGCCATTGCAAGGCTTTGCAAGCTCTTCTGGCCTGCGAAGCTCCACCGAAGCCCCAAGTCACCAGGCTGGGATTGAATTGATTGAATCTAGATGTCTATGGAAAGTCTGGAGTAGAGTTGGCTGTGTCTGACAAGACTCTCTGGATATACGTGGCAAAAATCCGAGTCACTGAGGTGGTTCAATGAAAGGCAATCTAGCACAACTGGTGCGGTTTGGGAAGCAACGGTAACCTCATCCTGCAAGTAGCAATTAACACGCCAGTCCATGATCATGAATCCACTGAAAAGGGCTTGCCTGCCTCCCACATGACCAACGCTCGGGTGAAGAGCTTGAACGACTGCCAACATGAGGCCTCAAAGGAAAGGAACAAAGTCTCAAACATCACAGACACTCGACCCACATCACGGGTCACGCCGCAAGGACGTGTCAACGTATTGAGATTCTCACTGCCAAGCACACGGCCCCCGAAGTGGCCCACAAGCCGCTCCAGCCTACAATTTCGCTGTGAAAGGAATGCTGAATGAAGAATCTTTCCAACTCATGCGTTGCTTTCCTGCAAGATTGACATTATTGACACCCGTTTCTTTTGCGCATGTTTCCCGACATGATGTAACCTATGCCAGCAACCTTGCACTGTCCATTTCCCAAAGTCACTTTCTACATTCGCCGCCTCCACCACGTCGCCATAGTGCGAGGAAGGTGAAACCCATTGACAGATCTGGGGTTCACAGCTTGTCAACCCAGACGCGATGATGATATTATTTTATAATCCCCAATATAGTTCGGTAGCATAACATAAAAACATAATAGACCCCCCTATAATCAATCAATGACCACGGGTTTTGAACACTGCTCAAATAGCAGAAGAAACACTGACACAACATCTTTCAGAATACGCGGCATCCCAGTAGATATGGACATAGAAGTTGGGCTGGGAACCCGAACTGACTGGCAACGACCAGGGCAAGTGTTTTGCACCTCCTGCAGCAGTCACGCTGAGAGATGTTGAAGTGATCAGCATCACGTCCCAAAATGATGTGTGTTGTTCCAACGTGTTTCCAGTATGTTTCAAACTGATCAAAGGTTGTTGATGGTCGTCATCATTCTACCAGCCCTGATGGGTTCCGCCTTTTGACAAGCCGGTCGCAGTGATGGCATCAGTCGATAACAAACAGCAGCTCTCGCCTCAGTCGAAACCTCCACAGCCGCCACACCCAATGGTGAAAATTGTGTAGTTTCAACAGCCACAACTGATGACAACTGCAAACCGAATTGCAATACCCTGTCAATTTGGCTACTATTCAGATACTAAAGTCAAGAATGCATGAAGTCGAAATGCATGGAGTCCTCAGTGTTGTGAACGTGCGCAAATGCCTTTGTTTCACTGGGTTGCTGGCAAAGCATTGCAATTTCCTGGCCACAGTTGAGCCATCCAAGATACTATTAGAAATGTCTTCCAAACTCCTCCATCTTTCGTTGGCTTATCACAAAAAGTCCGCTCTCAAAGGAGGAAGATAGATTTCAATTGCAAGCGGGATGGCGTTGACTTTTGGTGATTTCACACAGGAGAGTTTGCCCCAACAGTGGACTCATATTGGAAATATGTTCGTAAGTCTTAGTACGTTCCAAATGTTCAAAGGACTCACTGAATTGCATAGATTCTGCAGGAATATGCAAATTCTGCAAGGATTTAAGGCACAGCACCAAGATGACACAAAGCAGATTGCTACCGGGGTTCTACTGTACATTGTTGTGAGCCCAAAGGACTTGCTGTTGGTTGGTGTTCCGACCTTTGCGAGCTGCCGTCCACCTTCTACAGATGCCTTGCGCTTGGCCCTTGGAACCTGCAGGTGAGGCTTGAAAGCACGGGACTTGGTGCGGCTGGATGGCCCAACTGATTCACTCAAGAAGTTGGAGAAACGATGGAATAAAACTGAACAAAAATACAGTATGTAGAAGGACCAACTTGTAAAATGATTTGATTTGATCTTCTTCACTTCATCATCTGCGACGATGCTATGACATGTTCGAAATGTTTGGGGTGGACTGTGTAGATTGCAGAGCAAAAGACCCCACTTAAAAATCATGTAAAAATCATGTAAAAATCATGTAAAAATCATGAAAAATCCAACAAAATCATTGCAAACACCGTGGCAAACTGTTCCCTTCGCCATGGTTACCATGCTTCGCCTCTGGGGGGTCGTCAATCATCTTGGCCTTGGGTGCCTTCCAACTCAGTGACAAGAATCGAGAGGAATGTATAGTTCATAATGGTCGTCAGAATGGATACTCCATTGGATCTTCACATTGGATTCCTATCATAATGGAAGATCCAATGGTCGTTCATATAGTTATTATATTAACTGATACTCCATTGGATCTTCACCCCACTGTCGCTTGACCAATCTTCACCTGAGTACAACCCTGCAGAAAGAGATTCTATATGATTAAATATATGTGTATAATTGTGTGCCAATTCTATCTTTTAGACACCACAAATGCTCCAAAGCCATCTTTTGAGCCGCAAGAAGTGGATCCACTGCGCCCACAAGAATAGCAGGGCTGTTCCTCAAAGCTGTTGGCCTTTGCCAGCACATTCGGCCGAGTACGGAACCCATTCGGTCAGTCCTCACTGACTTCCCGAGTAAAACCATGAACTACGCCCAGGCACGGCGACTAGTCGCCATCATGCAGCATGCAATCAGAATTAGAAGACATATACTGCATATACTGCTACAGTTTTGGCATCCAAAAGTCCCGCAAAATGGCAAGGCATGACACAACGCAAAAGCAGAGAGATTCACTTGGGCTTGGTGACGCCAAAGCTGAGCAAACTCTGGGATTAGGGCAAGTGGTCCAAATATTCTCTGGTGTACACCGCCCGGTGCACAGTACGGAATGGCAACAGCATGACAAAAGGTTTTCCAAGGCCGCTGCCAGAGTTCCCATGGGTGCACTGTGCCCTTTCAAATCTTTCAAAAATGTTTGGTGATCCGGAGATCCACCATGAGCGATTCAACAAAGCGCTCCCCCGAAGCCGGAGCCTGCGAAAGTGAGAGTCAGTGGAAATTGTTGCTGGTGATTTCGCCTTGATTCCTAGCTCAATTAAGCCAGCGGAGATTCTGTTTGACAAATACCATGCAGATTGCAAATCCAGGACGGAAATGAATGTAGGAGCATGTTTTGTTTCTTTTGGAAGCAGCGTCCTCCATACTCACAAGTTGCAGTTTGACATGCGCGCCAGGCGAGACCTTTGCTGAATGGAAGCAATGCAGTCGTTGCCAGGATCATATGATAGCCACAGAATATCTGGAAATCCTTGCAGTGGTTCGAATATTTGGCATTAAAATGTAATAAAGCTTCACATTGTGCGTGCTTTAAAAAGCTGAGCGCATGAACGGCATTGAAAAGATGAAAAAACAGATGTGAGCTCTACAAGAGCTGTAAGGACCAGACTGCATTTCTTTGTCGCAGGGCTCAGTATCGAACTGGAAGTAGAAGTTGTCAAAACTCAGCAGGACAGGAATGCTGCGGTGAAGCATCCGATCATGTCATTTTTGTTGCCACAATTCAGAAGATTGAGGCTGAGAGGCAGTAAAAACAACGCTTCTCAATGTCTCTCTTGGCACAAGACTTAGGTGGAACTGTGGCAAAGTCGAGGTGGTTGTAGACCTCGTGCAACACGAACTAGCAAAAAGGCAAAACGAAGGAAAGAGAATGGCAGGACGAAGCGGAGCAAAATGGACCAAATGAAGTGAGTTTGTCTGAGATCATCAAGCACGTTCTGGCACGTTCCCCTCCATCCAGTTGATGATTCCGACCAGCCAAGTCACGCCGAAAGTGTTGGTCTGTCCAGGGCGTTTCGGGCACCACATCCCGTTGTCGGTGTGTGGGCAAATATCAACCACAACCTGAGAGTCCAGGACTGACTTCAGGAGCTTTGCAGGACTTGTCGAAACCAAGCATCAAATGGGTGGACAAAAGGTCCTTTCCCAAAAGGTAGAGTGAAAGTCTTGTCTATGCACGAGCATGGGATATGTTCTTCCATTAAATTCCATTATTATTGCTAGCAGCTGGTGCTACGGAGGTAACTAGTCATCCATCACGCATGTCCTACTGCTACAAATACCATCCTCAATATCGTAAAATAGCAACTGAGTTCGCAACGAATTTGTACTCCTGCATGCATCGATGCATTGCCAAGGTAAGGAATATGTTCATCGTTCCTAAGGGTTTAAGTATTTCAGCAACAAATGGTGCAGCATCTCCCAACGATTCAGTCTGTCGTCCTTGTGGAAGATTTCCTTGCTTTCCGGAGTCCAAATGTGAAATCCTCGTGGCAGCTGTCGAACGAAGCGTCCCTTGCCACAAGAGCCACAGCCTAGGCTGGCCTCAGGGCAAAACAACCACCTGACATCACCTGACCCTCAGAACAGAAAAATAGCAGACTTAACATGACTTAACATGACTTAACTATCATGCGGTTAGAAAACTCAATCCGTAGCTCCTTGCCTCCCCATTTTTGGTGGAATACCCATAGCTCCGAAGCGTTCCCTCTGTTCACCACCGTCCCCGGTATGCCTTGGAGAAGTGCACCCGAATCGCTGCCAAGATGCTGTTTTGCCACCTCCACCACCACGATTGCAGCGGCAGCAGCCATCCTGACATGTGCCAAGAAACGCAGCCAATTAGCTGGCAAGACCATGAATCTACAAGGCAGCTGGATGCTGGATGTGTTCAAAACATAGTCCAAATAGGCTAGAAAATTGATGTCCACCGAAAACATCGAAAATACGGAATTCTTGCTGGACAGGCTGGATGTCGAAGCGTACTCCAAGTACTTTCCAAAATGGATGTCCACGGAAAACCCTGCTCAGCAGACATGGTTCTTGTTGGCGGGAGGATGCCCGCAAACATATGCAACTGCAAGAGTGGATTGTTTGAATGCGATGAGTACAATAAGTCTCCCGTGACCGCACATCTCCTGCATGGACTGTGCCGACGCAACGGCAAGGTAGTCGGTGCCTATCACGTCAAAGTGCAATTTCCACCTACTTCAAAGTCTCATCCATTGCCCTATGTGTTGAATCAGCACCTGCTAAGGAACTTAACCCCTGACTGTTTGGACTGAAAAGAATCCTCCAAGGGGGTGTCTGAAAATTTTCGGGATACACACAAATTCCATGGTTGAAATATGTTGAAATATGTTGAAATATGTTGAAATGCTTTATCGCCAGTTTCCCTATCAAAATGGCCGTCGGTATACCATCTCCGACATCTCCCAGAAAAAAACGGTGAAAGGGGGAAACTAGGACAAGAGAGGTTGGAGGTTGGTTGGGAGGTTGTTATGTTTTTGTTCAATATTGTAAATCTAAATGTTTGACTGTTTCTTTTTGATTATCTTGCTA
>Ga0126342_10015699_pt1 | contig 13243 bp, 9 predicted proteins | sample Cyp1metagenome_FD_92528 | JGI IMG/M metagenome (GOLD analysis project Ga0126342, IMG submission 92528) | Coral microbial communities from Lord Howe Island, Old Settlement Bay, Australia - Cyphastrea 1 metagenome | ecosystem: Host-associated > Invertebrates > Cnidaria > Coral ...
CTGCTAGACAGATTAGCACTGATGTTTTGGGTGGAAGGGTGGGACCTGCCTCAGTATTGGCTCTGCAGGTCCACCCGATTTCTAAGGGATTTGAAAGTCCCACCCACCCACACCTGTATATTATTTTCTTTCTAATTCCCCAATTTGCGGGGGTTGCAGTCCAGCCCAACTGATGGCTGCAGACCTGGAACAATTGGCCGGCACAGACAGGCCAGGTGACAGGGATCTGTCACAAATCCGCCCTTTCAGAAAAAGAAGGGTGGAGGGTGGGCAAGGCTTCTCGGTGCGCAAAGCTGTCTTATGCCTATGAGTCACCGCTGCAATTTTGCGATCTGTTGTCCTTGTAGTGACAAGATGCACTCTTGTCCCGTCTATCCCAGGAAGGTAAATTTCAAGCAGTGGACGAACTGTATCGTCAATCCATCAAGCGCAGTGAAGAGCAGCTAGGAGTTGTCCACACCACACGTGGCAGATGCAGAGAGCAAAGAACCCAAATAATGATAACAACCAAAAAGGATTTCCTGCCGTTTGTAGGCTCAGACTCATGTTGTTCTTGCGCTAAAGCTTATCTCATTCCTCAGCAATCAGTATAAAGGTAATCAGACCAAGAGTTTGAGGGATTCAGAGCTTTTGGTTGCGGATGAGCGGTCACAAGACTGACACCCTCGGCAGGACCTACACATCCATCTACGCTGACTTTGCTGAGCCGATTGGCAGTCATGCTGCAGGCATCGACAACGCAGGGTTCACAATTTATAGGTGCTATAGTGCTAAAGAATGCTTATGGATGCTTATGATTTTTTGGCCAAAGGACCCGGAAGCTGCCAAAGAAGCTCCCAAAAACAGCTGAAAATTTGATAAAATTTGGACACAGTTGGACTTTAAACTTGCTTAACTCCCCCAACTGTTATCGGAGCATGAATTCTCCTTGATGCTTCATTTAATGCAAGCACTCCTATTCTATTTTGGCCCCGCCAGTCAAAGACTCGCACCGTGTATTGATCAACTCCATTGATCTCCTTAGCGCCTTTCAATAGGACAACATCACGAAGCCAGCCCCTGCATGCACTGCATGCCTACACGTTTCTCTGCAGGAGCAAGGCAAGAGCGCTGAGGCCGAATTCTTGCAGAGGCGCCATCCACTTTGGGGTCGTAATCATGTCGTAGTCATGTCGTAGTCATTAGTTGAGGTCCAGGACCATCTGGACAACGAGGTTTCAATTCGTTCATGAAACCAGCAACCACAGCAGATTTGACCATCAAACTTATGTCATATATCGACCTAATCTATCCTAATGTAAGCCTAGTGTCAATCTTACTCAATCTTCACTTTCTGCAGTCAGAACAATCCTAGAGCAGGGTACGCCCGAAAAGCAGCAGCAGCTTTGCCACAGGCAAGCGCTCAGAGGACGAGAGCTTCTTGTCCAGAATGAGCAAAGGTTCAAATTGTTGGAAGTTGTGGGTTTTTTCATTGAAATTGAACAGTGAGACTTTAAGATGATTTCACCACACGGCGACCAATTTGTACGGGCTAAAGGCGAGCTTCTTCCAGCAAGAAGAACCCATGGAAGTGTGCAGTGCCCTGGGGTGTTGGGGGATACCTTAGAAAGACTTGCAAACTTTTCATACATCTCGGATGTTTTAGCCAGTTAAGATTTCTGTCTCTAAATCATAGGTCTGGTTGATTTGAACAGCAACGTAGAGTAACGTAGGCGAGCTTGAATCCAGCTGAGGAAAGTATTGGGGCCATCACATCCTGAGACATTGGTGTCCAGCAGCCACTTGGGATATCTCTGCTGTTTGCGAGGGAACCTCTCTGAGGCGCGGGGTCAGATGTAGGTCCTAGAGCGTGGGCTTTGAAACCGCGCATCGAAATGAACCAAAACAGATGGACGAGTGCCAAGACCGTCCAAGACCGAAGGGAAGGAATCCGAATCACAACGAGGCCAATAATTCAGTACATATTCAGTACTTTATGGGAAGAGGAGACATCCTGAAAGAAACATAAAGAAACAACATAAAATGAGCTTTGTAACCGTTTTCCAGGCAGAGAAGCTCATCAGTCGTGCCATAAAAGAATTGGAACAGCAGCTGGACAACTCTCATCTCCTTACTTTGGTTGCTGCTACTTGGCCAAGACAGACTCGAACAGACATAGACATTGTTCACTTGCAACAGAAAATCTGAAGTGCATTGTTTGCTTTTAGTCGAAGCATCACCTAGTGATATCACTTGGAATGTGTTCCAGTTCCCAGTGGCCAAGCCTTTCAAACATCTTAAGGCATCTTAAGACTAGAAAATGTTGAAACAGGTTCGTTTGCGACATGTTTCATCGTGTTTCCAATGTCAGATGGCAGACCGAGGTGGAGCACATGGGTTTCCTCCTCCAAGCACAAGGCCGACTGGCAGAAGCTGAGAAGTTTTTCAAGCGCACTCTACGAGGTGGGCTTTGCGTGCAAAAAACGAGTTGCTCAGAAGAAATCCCAGATCTTCTCAAACCTTGACAAATTGACCATTACCAAAACGCTCTACATATCTCTATCATATCTCTACACGGTTCCGACAGAGCCTCCGGGAGCACACCCGAGGGTTCTCCTTCACAGGTCGTGACAAACAACTTGGACAAAATCATCCCGATACAGTGCTCGCCCTGCACCATCTTGCCGCCTTCACGCAGGACGCCGTTCAACTGAGGCGGTCATCTGCCGATGTTTGGCATGCAACTCTTCCGACTGGAGTCGCACAGAATAAGATCTGAATTGATCTGATAGGTATTTAATATATTTTAAAATAATATAATTATATTATTATTTAATGGTATTTATTCATTTTATTCACAGCTCAAACAGGTATGATTATTGTTGCAAGCTTGCAAGTCTCGAAGCCCACAAGTGTTCTCTGGGCAAAGCGGGAAACTACTGAAGCAAAGAAGCGGGTTTGAGTGCCAGGAGCACAGCCATGACCGTGGTCATATGGCGGCGGCAGAGGAACTCTGGCGGCGTGCTGAATGCCCCAAAACCATTGCTGCGCCACGGGCATTGCAAAGCATCGCTGGGCTTGCAAGGAATTTGTGTCCTGGACGACCAATATTTGCATATATTTGATTATATTTGCTGATGGTCCCTAAACTTCAGAAAATAATGCTGCGTGAAGAAACGGCTTAGAAAGTCATGAACAGGCAAAGTCATGTCGAACTTAATTTTCCGTCATTCACCGACACGGCAGAGGACAGCTTGATCTCATTCTTAGTAGGAGCGGCAGTTTTGCAGTGAACAAACATGAACAAACCAAGGCGTGAGCAGAGCAAGTTCCCAGAGGCTATCGAGGTCATCAAAGCTTGTGCTGAACGCCTCCAGGACTTGGGGGCTTTGGGCACACCGACGCGCACCGACGCACGAGATACGTGAGGAATCGTGAGGATAAAGAATAATAAGAATGAATGTTGGACAACAAAGTATGTAGGTCTACCCTCCAGAAAGCAAGGCAAAATATGTAAAATCTTGTTGGTTGATCAAGGAATATCGAGGGCTTATTGCGCAAGAATCACTTTGTGACCTTCATGACCTTCGCTTTGCTGTTGTGAACTTCGCGAGAGTGCGAGGATCAAGGTCACTTGGACGAGGCGGAGACGCTGCTGCAGCGTAGTCATCGAGACAGTGGAAAGCAGCTGGGTGAACAGCACCCGGTGACGCTGAGCCTTGGCAAAGCACGATGTGATACTATACGAACCTGTACGATGGGGATTCCAGGCTTAGTTTGGATGCACTTTGAATTATATACACTTGTCACTTGTTATAATAATAATAAGAACAAGTAACAAGAATAGTAATAGAAATATATAATAATATAATATGATTTGATATGTTTGTTTCGAAGAAGCTGCAAGCTATCACAACTTTGCAGATTGGTCTTTGCGGGAGCTAGTTCGGTCTACTTTACATTTTTGTTGGTGCCTTTTGTTCCCATTATGCTTTAAATTCGACCTTATCTTTGGCAATGGTAGATTTTGATTTGTCCTCGGCAATCACCTGGCCAGCTTGGCAAATTGCAATCAAAGGTGTTTGCCAGGCTGGCGTTTTCTTTGTGCGCCCAGGACATATTTGCTGGAGCTCGCAAATGTCTTGGCAGCCAGAGCCAAACCCGAAGCAAAAGAGACCTTGAGATTAGCTGTGAAAGGTGATGGTCCCGGCTCGTGTGGGAGAGTATGGGAAAAGGTGGGAGTCGGGCTATGGAAGAGAGAAATCCACGAATGTTTCCTCAGATTTTCATGAGGTTTGCATAAGAGATGGTCCCCCCCAGCTTTGGTTCCGACTTGAAATTCGGTGTAATTCGTTCATAATCCTTCAAGTTTCTTGCATGTGGAATTCCGGAGCTGGCAGTTCACACGTGGCAGTCACCTCGATCCAAGAGAACGCGCATCCAGCGTTTTTAACTTTTAATATCTTTTAACATATGTTCACCGCCGTTCACCCAATGAGGTCGGCATGAGCAGTTGGGCCTGCAAAACGTCGACACATTGAAAGCCCAGCACTGCCTAGCCGACTATCTCAGACAGCAGGCAGGTTCCTGGACGCCGCCGCTGCTTTGCAGCCTTGGGCCCAAAGGTCTTATTTGAGCGACGGGACTCTGTTTCACCTGAGATAATTCAACTGCAACCTATTTGAAAACCGCGCATTCAAGTTCAAAATGTGTTATCGTTTTTTAGTCATCATAGTTGTCTTCCGCAACTGTTGGTTTCAAGATTTTGTATAGAGATGTTTCGTACACGTATACCATCATATACCTGGTGCTTTCGGAGCATGACGAAAAGTGCAGCCAAATTGACAAAAGAAAATTGCAATTCAGAAAGTAAACCTTCCAACTTAAAAAAATGCAATTTCCCTATTCCCTATCAGCAGACTTCAGGGAAATTCTGATTTAGCATCAGTCTTGTTCAGTCTTGTTGAATTTGTCTTGTCGATTCTGTCTTGTCGAAGAAGCATGTTTCATGATGTTGGGATTTTCATGGCGCAGAGTGTTTCAGTTGCAGTTCCATTGCACCTTTGCCTTGCACAGGCTGAGATCGAAGCAGAGCAGCTATTGAAGCAGATCCTGGAAGGCTTGGGAAGTTGAGATGCCTATGCCAAAATTTTGTATACGGCAACTGGGAAGATTCTGAAGGTTGAGTCTGTGCATGGTGATCTGTTTGCAAAAAAATGGCTCGCGCGGAAGAATTCGGAAGAATTCTTGGGACCTTAATCAAACCTTCCTACGTGCGTCACACAAAACTAACTAATAGTGACTATATAGTGACTTGATGTGCACATAGATGTGAACGGCGAAGGGAAACAAAATTTGTTTTGCCACAAGGATGCAAACGAACACTTTGAGTATGCCATGGTAATCCCTTCTCCCGAATGTTGAATGCGTTGTTTTTTGAAAATGTTTTTTTGGATCTAATCTGGATCTAGTCATGGTTGGACCCGCAGGGGGGATATAAATTGTGAATGAATATATTATAATATACTTGGGAAATGTGATGATATCCTGTTAATTATGAATTAAGTAAGTTGGACCCATTTTGATTTACTATATGATTCATATATTTTTCATATATGATCTTGTTTTCACTTTGTTTCTGTGCCTCCAGGCTTCGAAGCCCTGGATGAGGCCATGCCAGAGGAGTTGGAGGTGGTGGAGGCGACTGAAAGGGACAGGAGTTGAAGGCGAAATCGCTTTTCCTCTAAATTTACACAAAATTTAAAATGTATTTATGACATATTATGAAATAGAAACATATATAGTATATCATAGCATATCTATATTGGGATGTATTGGGATTGTTCTGACCCAGCGATTTTCACCTTTAAGCTGAATGCCAGGGCATCTTGTGAGCCTCGGGCCACTGTATCTCGCTCTTGCTTCTGAAGAGTAGGGTTGAGAGGAAGGGCAGCATTGCAAATTAAATGGGCTTGCTAGGGCGTTTTTTGTTTCTGTCAGCCATGCAATGCAAAATTTGCATCATGTCACAGCATGTGGCTTGGTCCAACAAACCTGCTGCTTCTTAGCCTGTGCTATGATGATCTGTTATGATCTGTTATGTATTAAAGTTTGTGGTGGTATTGACGGACATGTTCGAATGAGGGACGGGGGCACTGGATCACGGCAGCCCGGCAGCCCTTGATCACATGACATTTGCCGCAGTCCCTCGCGAATCTGGCCTTCGCAAAAGCCAAATTTGCCCAAGCGGAGGACTTTCTTTCAGCTTGCCGCGGCTATTTTGGAGCTAAGATGTTTTGGTGGTTTGGGCCTTGGCTAGGCCTTCAGTGGCTTTCAGCCAAATGGGCCGGTCACCGAGCTTTACTGCTCAATGATTCTCAATGACCTCTCGCAGGAGCTTTATCGTCGCCTCTTGGATAATGAAGATCCGCCGCCCAACCTGTCAGCTGCTGCAGCGGCAGCCAGCGCTCTGGCTACCAAGCGAAAGCTGGTGCTGGCGCTCCGTGGCCAAGGACGTCTAAGAGAGGCAGCGCTTGCAGAAGCCGTGGCAATAGGATGTTGTACGAAGTGTGGACAAGCTCTACACATTGACAGCTTCAAGTATAAAGATGTGCAACGTATTATCATCATTGTCACAAGATGTCACAAGAATCCTTCAGTGCTGTCATCAGGCAGAGGAGCTCTGTCGCGATCTTGGAGGAAAGGCTGCAGATCTCAGTCTTTTGGCCACGATTCTGGAGGAGACCAGAAGGGATGGCTTGTGCTGAATGCGGGGTGGCTATAGCACAGCAATCATCCAATGCTCTTCTTTCAGTGATTTGCACGTGTGACAAAGTGATGCATACTAGTGCATGGCATACTTATAGAATCTTATAGATACTGGACTTGTATGACAGCGACCGCCTGGGACAAAGGAAAGCGTCATTGGATCTTGGTTTGCAGGAGCAAGAAAAGATGGAAGAAGCTGAAGCCGCGCATCGTCAGGCGCTTCAGGCACACGGCGCCCGGGAAAGTGCTTTAAAAACTCAAACAACTTGAATCAACTTGTCGCACAACTTGAAACAACCTTGTAGAATGACGTTGTGGACTGACTTTGTGGAATCAAGGAGGTGCGACAAAACGACTCTGCTATGCCCAGAACTTTGCAACTGCTTCCCATTTGATCCGTTCAACTTCTCTTGCGCCAGGAACGTGAGAAACAACTGTGCAGCACCCATCCGTGGACCTTGCTTTGCTACAGTCGGCTGGCTCACGTTCTGCAGCTCAGAGGAAAGATCCACGAGGCCGGGTAGTTTTCATGGACGTCCCCTGAAGCGAAGTCACTCTTAAAGATCTTAAAGTCTCATTCGCTCTTATGCTCTTAGGCACCGCATGCAAAGGTCCGTCCAACGTTCAAGCTTGAACCCGAAATTGAGAAAGTAATGAAGTTGTCTTGTCATCTCTGTCAACGCTCTTTCGCGTCCTTTGTTTTGCACAATTTTGAACTATGATGTCCGGTTTCGTTATTTCAACGGTCTTGGGGGGTGGGATTGAAGTGATCTAAGGCGGAAGACCCGTGCCGGCGAGCTCTGGCCGGCAGCGAGATGGAGTTGGGAAAGACCGAGACGTTGCACTACATCAACAGGCACAGCAAAGCAAGGGGAAGGGTGGAGACGTAGCCGCAGCATGAACTCAGAGGTGATGCAGCGATGAAATCACTATCTTCTTGTTTTGGGGACTTCTTTTTTGAACATTTGCTTCATATTTTTTCAACAGCAATATGCCGTTCATGTTGAACTACACGTCAGCAGCAGCTTTCCGTTAGCCTTTGGAGAAACAAAATGGAAAAAGATAAATTAAGAGAGCAGGAGAATCTGTTGGCTGAAGGATAAGCTACTAACCAGCACATGTTACACGGTGACCCCCCAAAACCACCGAAACAACGGAGCAAAATAAGTCACAAAGGAGAAACTATAGTACCTGCAGATGGCATGGGAGTAGTCGGACATACCCAAAAAACGCACACTCCCATGTCATGTGCAAAGTGAAGAAAACCAAAAAATGCATAACTGCCGTGTCATCTTTGTCATCTGTAAAGCGCCTAGAAAAATATTTCATGACATAGGACCTCTGCAATTGTTTGGGCTCTCCAAGATGCAAAACATGTCATGCGAACTAATCCACACGCTGTAGATTTCACTTCCCACATGAACAAAGAACGGGCATGTGAGACTATGTGAGTATATCTGATCTCCGTTCCAATTTTCACTAGAAAGTGGGTGCGGCCCAAACCACCTCCCCGTGCTTCATTTTGAGCCTTCCTAAACCCTTCCCTCTTGGGGGCCATGAAAATTCAAACCCCTTTTCATGGTTCGTTTTGACCCTTCCTAAACCCTCCCACCCCTTTCTTGGGACGCATGGGCAGCCCAAACCCCTCCGTATGAGCCTTTAATTGTAAATGTTAGGAACCATGAAACACCCAATGGTTCGTTTTGGCTCTTCCTAAGCCCTTCCCGCCCCTTTATTCGGACGTATGGGCAGCCCAAACCCTTGCGTGAGCCTTCCTAAACCCTTCCCACCCCATTCTTGAGAACCATGAAACACCCAAACCCTTCCCGGGACGCACTGGGCAGCTCCTCCCCATGAAACACCCAAACCTCTTTTCATGGACCCTTTCCACCCTATTCCTGGGAAGCATGGGCAGCCCAAACCCCTCCCCATGCTTCATGTTGAGCCTTCCCAAACCCTCCCCACCCCACGCCTGAGAACGATTCGAAGCAGCGTTCGACGTGGGAGGGAAAAAAGGGTTTACAGATGTTTTTCCGGGAAGCCGGGAAGTCCCAAGATCCTCCTCAAATTTTCCCATGTCATCTGTCACGTGCGCGGAAAACTAAGCCAAGCTAAATCGACCGCAAGGTCCCGCATGGAGAGTAGTGGAAACAATACAACGAAGGAGAGACCGTGATCTTCCGGCACGCCTCTGGCAGCCCCTGCGAGCTTTGGCTCTAAGGAAAAAGAGTTGATGCGCCTAGAAGTTTTATGTAAAATTGCTTGAGAGACCGGGACTTTCAGTCCTGTGAGAACAGCGAGTGGAAATTGCCACGGCCCCCGGCCCCCTCAGTACAGAATGACGAGGAGTGTAAAAGAATGAAAGGTAGGAGTTGATGTGGAAACCTCCCCCCTAGGCTTCAGCTTGGAGTTGAAGGTGGGAAATCCAGAAAATTGATGTGTATCCCAAAACGAGCCACCATGAGACCAAGTAAGAGATGGTTGAATTGGTCCTGGTTCCAGCAAAAACGGAGAAAAAAATAATAGCAAATGTGCAAGGCTCCGCCCACGGCCGTGGGGACTGAGATGAATACGACAAATCCAGAATTTCCTGCTGGGAAAAAATGCCGCTAAAGAAAAAATCGCCGGAACAGCAGGAGCTGGAATACGATCCAGAAGCGGTCGCCAAAAGGTAGCCCAAGTAGAGGATGATTGCTGTTTGAATCGTACGCGGGGCGGACATGGCAGCGAAAGATTGGATCCTGATTGGATGCACCTGAAAAGCCAGGGGCTTGCGAAAGGGCCAAAGGCTAGCTAAGGCTTGTGCCCGTGCGTAGCGTTATCAATATGTATATTATGTCTTAATTCACCGTTTTTCAATGAGAGAATCTGAGAAGTGTCTGGCTAAGGTTGGCGAAGCTGCTTCAAGCGCAGGGAAAGACAATGGAAGCTGAAGAGCTTCAAGAGAGGATGATTCTTGGCGGAGCTGTGGGATGCAGGAGGCGTTTGCGGACTACACTAACTACACTGTTGAGCAAAGGGAATGTTTCCAATTTGTTTAGAACATGCTCAGACGGCCCTGGAGCAAAGCCGATGTCAAGTACATAAATAGCTATATAATGTTATATAGATAACCAACACGGGTTAAGTTCTTGCCTGGCCACGGCCAATGAGAAGTGCTATTGTAAGAAGTGATCTGTTGGCCTGGTTCGCTTTCCTTTTTGCGGGTCCTTTAGAAACTCCACTCAGGATGCAGGACAACACCTTGACTTCCCTCAGCAACTTGGCAACTGATGGCGGGCCATATCCTTGTCCTCCATTGTATGATGCCAATCACTGCGAATCCTCATCCTGAAAGAATGTATTCATCTTCAACTGACCCTTTTAAGATGGTCTACATTAGTTCTGCTGAGTATATGAAGTTAGTATTCACTTAGTATTTTCTTATTTTTTCTGTGAGGCCACTTGGGCAGCTTGCTGCACGAGCGCGGGAAGCTGAGTGACGCGGAGAGCCTTCTGCGACGGGTGCTAGGCCGCGGGGTGGCAGAGGTGAATTGACGGAGGTAAAAAGAAGTCAGTTTCAGCAAATGTTCACGATATGGAATGATGCCAGTGAGGGCTACACTCAATGCATCTCAGATAGCATTCTCAAGGGTGAATCTCTTCTTATAATACAATATCACGGGTATATCAGGAACCCCCCCTCAAGATACCCCGCCCTGCCCCTCTTAAGTGCAGCCCAGAAACCGGAGAATCTTAATAAGGATTCGGCCAAGAAGGAATTAGTAGAAATTTAACAGCAAAGTGCCATGTAATTAGATGACCTAGTTACCCAGGGGTTCTTTTGGCCATGCAGTGTTTGACGAACATTGCGTCGGAATTCCAAAATCAAGAAACATGCCATCTAATAATGCTTTGACGCGTCATCATCACGAATATAAAGATTAGAGGACCAGATAGCCCCACATGTTAAGCCTTCCGATTGTTATGAGGCGAAGGTGATGACTTGGGATGGCGGGAGCAGATGATGATTGGATGGGAAAGAGATAGGGCGATGGATGGGTGGATAGATAGACAGATGGATAGATAGAAAGGTAGACAGACAGACAGACAGACAGACAGACAGACCGACACAGACGGACACAGACAGACACAGACAGACACAGACAGACACAAACAGACACAGACAGACACAGAGAGACACAGACAGACACAGACAGATGGATGGACAAATAGATAGATAGATAGATAGATACATACATAGATAAATAGATAGATAGGTAGATAGATCGATCGATAGATAGATAGACAGACAGATAGACAGATAGATAGATAGATAGATATACAGACGGATGGATGGATGCATAGATAGATAGATACATACATAGATAAATAGATAGATAGGTAGATCGATCGATAGATAGATAGGTAGATAGATAGATAGATAGGTAGGCAGACAGACAAACAGCCTTTACACAGGGAAGCCTTTTCACACAGCAGCTTTTACACAAAGCAGATAGAGAGACAGACAGACAGACAGGCAGGCAGGCAGGCAGGCAGTCAGGCAGACAGACAGAGACAGACAGACAGAAGCTTTTACACAGAGAAGCCTTTACACAGAGCAGCGCTTTTAGACACAGAAGCTTTTACGCAAGGAAGCCCTTTACACGGAAGCCGTTGCACAAGGCAGCGTTTACACACAGAAGCTTTTACACAGAGCAGCTTTGACACAAAGAAGCTTTTAGACACAGACGCTTTTACACACAGAGCAGCTTTTACACAAAAACGCTTTTACACACAGAGCAGCTTTGACGGTTCAGACTTGTTCAGAACAGCGCCCAAAGCCGTCCTGGAATCTACAGAGAGTCACCAAGCGCCGCGCCTGCCACGCGAAGCAGCCGCGGCGTCAACGACGTCCAAAGCCGTCCGGGGACTCTACAGAGAGTCACCAAGCGCCGCGCCTGCCATGCAAAGCAGCCGCGACACCAAGTTGATAGAGACAAGTTGATAAAGACAAGCTGATAAAGACAAGTTGATACAGACAAGTTGATAGAGACAAGTTGATACAGACAGGTGGGACGGTGGGAGGCGGACGGAGGACACGGATGTCGAACAAAAGTTAGAACCCCACATCGTGATGTGGGGAAAAATCAAAAACAACATTCCAAATTAATAACCCAGTGTATGCTAACTTGCACAACCTATATGCGGTTCAGGGGGTTTTTGGTATCTATCTATGGGTATATGCGATAATGGAATATAGGTTCTGGAAATCGATGTGATGTATTCATATTTTTTGGCGTTAATTGATGCAGATGCAAGAATCTACTAGCTATAAAGATTTGGTGTCAAGCATGGAATCAAACTTTGCATTGAAACAAATATTTTTTGTTTTGAAAATGTAAACTAACCCCTCCCTTCTCAAACAAAAAAAAACTACCAAAAAAAATAACTAAATGAAATTAAAAGAAAAAATAAATGGATTAAATTAAAAAAAAACGAAATACATTTAAATGAAAAAAATAATTTACAAAACAAAGAAATAATTTCCAAAAGAAAATGGGAAAAAACAAATAAAAAAAATCGGATACAAACAAACACAAAGAAAAGAAAATAAAAAAACAAATCTAAAAAAGAAAAATAATAAATAGATTTTGAAAGTGAATAAATTATGTTAAAAAAACAAAAACAGATAAACGAATACCAAAAAGACAAATATTAAAATGTAAACCCAAAAAAACAAAAAACAATTAACAAATGAAAAACAAATTAAAAAAATATATATATATATAATCTAAACAAAAAATAAATCCAAAAAATGAAATAAATGCCCCCAAAAAAATATATGTTTTATCTATTTTGGGAAAACGTGTAGGTACTTTTTTCTCTCCACCAGCAGTGAAACCACATTTTGAACATGAAAATAGGGACAAAACATGCATATTTTGTCTATGTTTTCATATTCAAAACTGGCTTTTGGGTCTGAACTAAAGAAAAAATACCTACAAGTTTTCCCCAAATAGATAATTTTTTTTTTGGCATTTATTTAATTTTTTGGATTTATTTTTTTTTATTTTTGGAGTTTAAAATATAAAATTGTTTTTTTAAACAATATATCATTGTCTTTTTTTGTTTTTTTTATGTATTTATCTTTTTCGGTTTCATTTCGTTTTGTTGATTTATTGTTTTATTTACTTTTTAATATGTTTTTCTCTTTTTATTATTTTTTTGGGTTGTTGTTCATTTTTAATTCTATCTATTTTTATTTTTATATTTAAACTATTCATTTGTTTTTGTTTTTTGTTTTTATTTTTTCCAATTTGTATTTGTTTTTTCCTTTTTTTTTTGGTTCCTATTCATTTAAATCACGGTTTTGGAAAATAATAAAATATTGTTTTTTATTTTATTCTATGCTCATAGGTTTTTTTGAGAGAGCTGGCGCTGGCGTTGACACTGATCGGTTTGCTTGCATTTTTTCTTGACAGCCCCAATGTGCATCTAGGGTATGACTCACGCA
>Ga0126342_10015700_pt1 | contig 13242 bp, 14 predicted proteins | sample Cyp1metagenome_FD_92528 | JGI IMG/M metagenome (GOLD analysis project Ga0126342, IMG submission 92528) | Coral microbial communities from Lord Howe Island, Old Settlement Bay, Australia - Cyphastrea 1 metagenome | ecosystem: Host-associated > Invertebrates > Cnidaria > Coral ...
CCCCCCAGCTAAAGCTGATATAGCGACTGCTATATTAACAAATGTCATTGAGCATTTAGTGTTGCTGTTTTGCCCCCCAATAAGCACGCCTTCACCGCCAAAGCGGTGTGGGCGGATTTTTATCTATTTTTAAACACTTACACTAGGGTAAACATTTACATAGATGTGAACAATCAACAAAATTTGTAGACTCTTTTTTCTGGGGAAACCATTATGTTCATTTATTTTCCAGATTGTTTTTTTTCTATGTTTACCCTTATAGCAGGTACCACAATATAGATCACCAAATTGACTTGTAAGGAAATATCCCCACAAAATATGGCCAACAATATGGTACTAACGTACCTCCATTTTAGGATCCTGGAATTCCCATTGATTATACCAGGTACCCTCTGGTAAATTAACATAGCTATGGAAAATCACCATGCTATTCATGGGAAAATCCACTATTTCCATGGCCATTTTCCATAGCTATTTTGACATAACCAGAGGGTAATACCTCCATTTTCCTATGGTTTTCCCATTAAAACCTCCGTTTTCACCACAATGATTCACCACCATGCAGCCAAGGAGAAGAAGGCGCGGATCCTCACGGCTCGCATGAACCGCGCGGGCATTGCCAGCCTGGAGGAGCTGAAGGCGCGGCTGGATGCCCATGGCGAGGCGAAGATGAGATCCTTGGGGAGGACGACGAAGGAAGGTGTCTTGGATGATGTTAATATGAGCCATGGTCAATACTCACTATATGGTTGATGGTCATCCCATCCATAATGAGGATCCAAAAATAATGGTTATTATAAATCCCGAGTGGAACCATTGGATGACTAGCCCCTATTAATGGTTATTAACCATGATTATTGACCATAGCTCATATGTCTTTAAAGATATGAATGTATAAATGTTTTGTATATATAAAATGGATATTCTGTTGGATATGTTGTTGGATATTCTGTTGGAGTCATGATACGTATCATTTGTCTTGCATATAGATACTGTCCAAATTCTGTGCGAGAAGGTGTAGATCGACCCCAAAAACCCAGCTGAGACAGTCTCAGGCAGGTCTATATTTAGGATACATACGGTGGATGGAAGAAATCCTGCAGCAGTTGGTAACCATTAGGTAACCATTAGGTAACCATGAAACACTGTAACCAATGGGATTATAACGGGATAAACCATCTATCAACTGGTGCAGGATTTCTTCCGTCCACGGTATCATGTTCAACTTGGATTTGCTGAGTGGTTTCTTAGCTCTTTGGTGGTTGCGAGGGATCCGTTAGGAGCTATGGGTATGCGCATTCCCTTTAGGCTATGGGGAGCCAGTTGGAGCTACAATCAGAGTTTCCCAATCACGTGATACTTAGATTTACGCCCATATTAAATCCACCTGTTGTAGGGAATCTATAGGCAATATGATTTATTTCGGGTTTGGGGCGCATCTGAACCGCGAATCCCAGGTTTGACAGTGGAGGATGTGCTAACCTTTTTGGACGCTTGGAAAATGCGATGTGCCAGCCAGGAATCGGGTGTCAATGTGTCATGGAGGTTGGGATGAATTTGGGTGACTATGGTTACGCCGGCTGGCTATTACAAAAAATGGTGTAGTCGACGGACAGTCATGACAAGTCGACCAAGGAGCAGAACGGCCTTTGGGAGGAAGCAAGGCTTCTCCGAAATGCAGACTCTCGACCTGGGAATTGATCGCTTCTGGACAAGTCAGTTTGTTTTGCTGGTGTTGTGCCACGGTATTTGAATCTCAATGTTTTTTTTGGGGTACACATGTTGGGGTACACATGTTAATTGGGATTGAAGCTGTAGGGCTTTGTTTTAGGTTTCGCAGGTTATGGCTGGGCTTGGCTCACTGTCCTCAGGACAAGAAGGAGAAGGAGAAAGAGAAAGCGAACGACGAGACGCAGGACATGCCAGAAACGTCTCTTGGTGCTGAGAAAATGCGAGTTACCAAAGGGGCTGACTGGCTCAAGAGTCCAATCTCTAGGGTTTATGGGGGTTATATCTATAGTTAATGGGGATTATAAACCAACTTATAATTGGGGGTACGTACCACCTTGTACAAATGACTGAAATGGTCACAAAACAGATTCCTCTCTGGGTACTCTATATTTGAGCCCAGTGGCATCTCAATGGTTTAGGGGCAAGACTATACACATCTATATATACGCCAAAGGAATCCCATTTTGGCTGGTCAGCCTGCATCCAATTTGGGTGTGACACAAGTTTGAGAAATTTTGAGAACCATGATGACTCTCCAAGTACATCCAAGTACCTAGAAACATGGGGTAATTTTGCCCATTCTTTTGGGACTTACATCGTTTACCGTAAAATTACCCATGAAATGATGGAAACTTACCTTCCCCCTTTTTCCATTCAGCCCTTCAATTGCCACCACGCGCAGTGTCAGGCAGCTCTCTCGCATGGAAAGTGGCGTCAGCGAGTCGCAACTAGCACGTGGAAACACTGCCGATTCGCTCAATCGCGGTGGCACCTTAGAATCTTTGCTGGAGAATGTCTCGCCAGAGCCAGAGATTTATATAGTGGGGTGTGGTACCTGAAAAATGGGAGATTGACCCAAGAATGCAGAAATGGTGATAAACCAGTGCACCATTTTTAGAGAAACTCTACCTTTGAATCTTAATTGATCTGAATCATTGTTTGATGTGATTTGATGTGGTTGTTGCCTTGTTAATCACTTGTATGTTTGCTTGTTAAATCTCAAATAGAAAAAGTATTCCCCTTTGGCGTTGACACAAACAATATCTCCAGTTTTAGCTGTTTTTTAGTCATGTCTATCTTATTTCTATGCGTTTGTTTGTATGTTTTTGTTGGGATTTGAAAGCCAGAGAGGCAATTGAAGTCATGTTTTTTTTCAGTATCAACCATCAATCCATGCTTGGGGGATTCAGGAAGAGGATGACCTTCAGACAGCTTTGGCATCCATGTGACTCGGCCGGCGGCCACGTGGGCTATGACGGTCATGTCACAACAGCTATGAAGTATACAAAATCAGCAAACACTCTCTGTTACTCATAGAATCTATTAGAATCTCATAGAGATATACGCATTGACATATATATATATATACATAAATAAATATTCCATATTCCAGAATTGCATATTCTCCATCATTTTGCCATATGCCCATCTTCCCATCGCCTTTGGCGCCCAGGTTGGAGGAGGTCCTGGAGAAGGACGAGGAGATGGCCCTGGCCGGTGCTGGACCCGCTGCCGGCGATGAGAAGCGCCAGGAGTTAGAGGCCTTGAAGGAAGAGCAGCGCGCCGATGCGGATGAGTTGGACGGAGATGCTGAGCTGCATGGAGAATGATGGATATATACCATATATATATATACAATGACTATAGAATATAGATTGAGTATTATATATTTATTATATATATATATATTATAACATATTATAATATATGTAATATAGATAGAATATGTATAAAAGTTTGAAAAATGTTTCACCACATGTTTCAAGGATAAACATCGACATTGATGAGTAAACATCGACATTGCACAAATGCGTAGCTAAACTTCGACGTTAATCAAATGTGTAGGTAAACATCAACATTGGACTTCCAGGGTACGTGTATATATATATATATAGCCATAGCCTGTACATGTATAGTTATGATTTGAATATGTATATATATATATATATATATGATGGGGTAATTGGAAGACTATACAAATGGAGGTTGATAATCGAGATATCATTGATTAATCTGGATGGTTTCATGATGGTTAGTGACAAATCAAAAAAATAAATACATTATGGGACATTTAATGGGATATATATATATATACATATATATATAATGGAATTTATGAGATATTCAGCCTGGCTGATGGATTGATTTGGTGGATGTTTTTTTTCTTGGTGGATGCCAGTGATTACAACCTGGGATGATGCTGATGGGGACTGTATTTTTCTGTTTGAAGATATGTTTTTGTGTTCAAACCAGATGGGAAAGAAACAAACAGTAGATACATAGACACCAGCAGAATCAAGAAGAATGAAGATACTATGCTAATAGGATTGATCCATTCTAAATGCACGGGGACCAGATGGTTCTCTTTGTATGACTATGCTTGGCCAGTTTGTTGATTTTTGTCTTGTGGAAGTCATTGTATGTTACGTGCGTGATACTGTTACAGTTCTGGGTAGAATGATGGGACCAAATCTGCGGATATCTCATATCCAGCCACTGGATACTATTGGTTTGAAAAGTTAAACACCAAGGAAGAGAAGAGCAAAGCACCGGCTCCGACTAAAGCTGCGCCCTTTCGGCGTCTCTCGTCCAAAGCCTTCAGCATCTCCGGCTCGGAAGTGGCTGACAAAACTGCCAGCAATCTATCGGCTGCGGACATGGTGGCCGCCTTGGGATGCTCGGTGGATGATGGATGATGGGGTCGTAGATCTTGGAAAGTGGCGCCCTTTTTGGCCTCGGATGCACGTTGTAGTGGAGGCCATGCTGATTCGTGACAGACTGGAGGCCATGTTTTGAGTCTCGGCACAAAGCTGTGAAACTCAGGAGAAGTCCTCTCAGCGCTGCGGGCTGCCTGTCACTTGACATGAAGCAAAGCCAGCTGCACCTAGGTTTCCACTTCAATCATTGCATCAAACCACCAAGAAATTCGGGATATTTGGGTCATTTGTTTGGGTACATTTGCAGTACAGTGAGGTACCATGCATGGAGCCTATGGATTCCATATGATTTGATAAGCTCCCTGGTGTTCATGACCACCAGTAGGTCGCGACGCCGAGAAGAAACCAGAGAAGTCGCTGACTGGCGAGAAGACGGAGAAGTCCACTGGAGAAGTTTCTTTGGCGGAGCCAAAGATGGTGTTTTCTGCAGTTTATGCGGGTTTATATGAAGGCGTAGTGTCCTTCAGCTCTACTGTATCTACTGGTTAATCATCATTTCCCTATTAGAATTGCAATGTTGGTGAGTATAACCACTGTATAACTACCCATTTTTTTTATAGACAGACCTACGTGGGAAAGGCTTGCGGGTACCATCTAGGGACCACGTCAGTCGTTGCATATCCAGGGAGCTGTGACCTGATGTCCTGCTCATTTGGCACTGCATCATTATAGTTCTATAACCCATAGGATCCATGGTGCTGCTATATATGGTAACATTTACCATCAATGTACCCCAGTCATGTTAGCATATATATGCATATATATATGCATATATATACCAGCACCATGGATCCTATGGGTAATTACTTCTCATCATTTTTGTTCCTAGTCATGTTAGGAACACGGAAGTGCCAGTTTTCCATCAGTCCCATAGCCACCAAGGACCTCCCTGACGCAGCCCCGCCATCCGACCGTCCGGATGCACCCAGCGAAAAGGGCACTGCTGGTGATGTGGAAATGGCTGCGGCGGATGTGGCAAGTGAGCCTGCGGATGGCAAAGGTCCACCGGCTCCGAACAGGTCTGAACATAGAAACCAAATTTGATGATTGATAAACATATGTAGCAATATCACATTATATAGATATATTTAATATATACATCAAAATTGAATTCCTATCTCACGTTCAAAACTCTTGAGTTTCAAAACTTTGGCCCCAAAAGAAACGGTGCAGGTGAAGCTGGCAAAGCTGCCGAAGTTGCGACTGCTCCACCTGCGGAAGCGCCACCTGCGGAAGCGCCACCTGCGGAAGTGCCCGCTGCATCCGAGGCGGCACCCGAGGCAGTGCCTCCCGAGGCAGTGCCGCCCGAGGCAGTGCCGCCCCAGCCAGTGCCGCCCGAGGCTGTGCCGCCCGAGGCAGTGCCGCCCGAGGCAGCGGCTGATCCGGTGCCGGCTCCAGCGCCAGTGCCGGTGTTTGGGCAAGAACCATGGTGTGGAAGCCCAGGGGTCTGGTGGGGAAAGGAGGAAGTGACCAGGCACAAGAGTAAACAAGATCTTGAAGCACCATTATTTTGCCAAAAACTCTGTATTGTATCTGGATGTTTCCGGATGCGTGTTCCTCGTGGGAGGGATGAGGCGAGAAAATCCACGAAAGCGCAACGTAAAGGTGAGACAAAGGGCACTATTTCTCATTTGACAAAGGCATTTTCTCGTCATTGTTCTATTAGGATGATTGAATTGAACTGACTCATACTAACCCACGCTTTCTCACACTCTTAAGTAGGCACATTTATGCTCAACATTGTATGAGTTGCAAAGAAAGCATCTCACCCATGACAGATTCCAGGAGAGCTCCACTTGTGGCAGGGGAACCTGGAGACTGGGGGTGGTGACCTGCTACAGTTGAGGCAATGATTGCAGGAACTCGCCCCGTATTTGGCTGGACATGCACAGACGGAGCACTGTTAAGGCTATGATTCCCTGCGGCGTTTCATGGAAACGAACCCATTGAATGACGCCCAGGGGCCCAGGGGTCCAAAAATATCCAAAATAAGATTGATTTTTTGTTCTCATTGTTCTGTTTCATGCTGTTTTGTCTTCCGTGTTCCGTGGTGTTCCTATTAATTCTCTTGACAGATTGAACCTTCATCATTTTGAACACAAGTGTCATGAGAAAGTAGCTTGAGCAAATGTAAATGTCCAATATGATCAGCGATCCACTGACTGTGTGTCTGAAAATGCGCTATACCCGTGTACAACCCCCCAAATAGCTTAATTTTAGCGCGGAAAATTGCGATTAGCCAACAAATATCGGGTACTTCCAGGTGTTTTTTGATGCTTTTTGCCATGAATTTTCCGACAAAAAGCATGGGGGAACGAGGCCGCTTTGGAGAAGGCTCAAGTGAACGGCGGCAACGCCTTCGCTGCAGCCAGGCGAATGTCATGGTTGGTAGATTGATGATAATCAAGTATCCATTCAATATGATTAATGAATTATATTTATAAATATTTATAAAGTTTAAACTTCTTCACGTATCCCTTTGGTGGATACTTAATGCGGTCATGATGGATGGACTTTACCTGATATTCTATGTGGGTTTGAGTCAAGCATAGTTATGCTCGATGCATGCCCCAACGTTGGTCATGTTGGCCAGGTCGGCTATTCCAAGCAGGATTCTCAGAGGGAAATTCAGCTTTGTGACGCCTGGCCTCGGCAATAGGACTATAGGACTGTAGGACTGTAGGTATAGCCACCTTCAATATCTTTGGATTTCCAGATCCAACTTTTACCACCAAGAACCTTCCAGGTCCGCTATGGAACTCCACATTTCTTGTACCAAAATGCAGCAGCTTGATCCGTTTCTGCTGACTTTCTGGGGCCCAGAGTTTGACTAGTTTCTCCCTTTGTTCATTTAATATCCCCACATGTGGTTAGCTATATATGGCTATATCATATTCCCAGTAAATATTCCCATATTGTTGGTTATATTTCGAATATATCCTAGTAATCCAGCAAATATAAAGATATAATATGGTTATATTCAGAAAATCACAAATTATTCATATTTATGCGTGCGTATATGTATATATATATATACACATTATAAATACATTTAACACACTAAAAACATGTAAATATATCATATATCCCATGGCCAGTAAATATATCATATTAACCATTTTTCCCAGTAACTATGATAAATACATATACATGCACTTAAAATAAGATATAATACATTTATCATATATCCCAGTAAATATCCACAAGTAACCAACGCCCCCTTGAGGGCTCATTTTTCAGAGGTCTGGATCCCGCCACGTGCGACTTGAAGATGATCTCTTTGCACCAGGTACTGGGTGCAAAAAACTTGGAAATATGGACGTTATCCTTTAAATCATGTATCTGGGTAAATTTCATTTATTGATGTTCATCCACCTGGAATTGGATACCATTTGGATTTTTTTGTTGCATAGCTATTGAAAGTGGCCATAGAAATAGTTGATTTACCCATAAAAAATTGTGATTTTCCCATCAGTTTCTTGTATGTTACCAGAGGATTCAGGATCTCCTTTGGAGAACATCACCATGTTCAATGGGTAAAGTACCATGAACATCATCTATACGGAATCTATACTGAGTCTATGGGTCATGTTCGATAGCTATTAGTTGAATAAGCCTTTGAGGGTATCCTGTGGGAAATCCCGTGTCGAGGCTGATGGTAGGGATTGAAGGATAGAAATGATCATCAAAAATTTCTGGATATACAATTGACAAATGATGCTTGATGGATGACTGTAGGGAGCTTGACTATCTACTATACATATATATATATATATATATTATACACATTGGGGATGATCACTATCCATTGCTGGAAATCCTATTAAGCAACGAGTATAACGAGAAGTCACGGAGGGTTTTGCAGCACTCCTCACAGAGCTATGGTTTCTCAACAGTGGGGATTTTTTTTTTTTGCAGAATGGTATGACGTCTAAGATAGCTATGGTATGGATGGTCCATTGCCCATTGAGTTCTTTGAATTACCCTCTGGTAATTTAACATAGCTATTGAAAATCACCACTTTCAATGGGAAAATCCACTATAACTGGCCATTTTCAATAGCTATGTTAAATTACCAGAGGGTAGCTACTAAACAATGGTGATTTCCCATGGCCTTTGTTCAGAAACTACCAGATGGTTCAACAGATTTCAGTGGACGTGACATGGACGTGACAAGCCAAAATGATGACGATCTAAGCAACAGAAAATTGAGAGTTCAACATCAGGGAAAAAGTGACAAATTCATGTTTTGAAGGTTATTGATATTCAATCGTTTGCGATGGTCCTTCGTGACTTTCGTTTGCAGTCGAGGTCTGAGAAATCCAGACACTTCCACTTTTTTTGTTTCCCATATCATTTAAGCATATTTAAGCCATGCCCAATATAGTTGAGCATGATCAGTGGGTCTACAAATTACAAAGAAAAATGCTATATTTCATGAGGATCAATTAGTGAAATAGCCATGGGACATCCATGGGCCATTTTTCTCATTTTATGGCGGATTTCCCATGGTCAGAGCTGCTCGTGCAGAGTGCAGAGTGTGATCACTGTATCCTAAATGAAGAGTGCAGAGAAATGGAAAATATCAAGTGTGGAGCAGAGTGTGAAGTGCAATGCAAGTGTAGGGCACAGAGCAAACAATGTTAAGAGTGAAGAGTGCGAAGTTTGGGTTGCGGGCTATACAGAGTGAACGAGTGAACAGTGCAGAGAGAGGAGAGTGAAGTGAAAGTGAGAGCAGAGTGTGGAGTGCAGTGCAAAGTCATGCAAAGTCACAGAGTGCAGGCAGCATGGAATGTGGAATCAGTGCAGAGTCAAAAAGTGTAAGTGGTGTAAAGTGAAGAGCGGAGTTGTAAGTGCAGGTCTGCAGCATTTGTTCAATGCAGAGTGTGCCGCCAGGTGCGTGCTTTGCGCGACGAGGTGGCGAAAGTGGAGAAGGCCTTTGGGCCCAAATTGGGATGATATTTTTTTATTTGGAATCCCAGCAGCATTCTGAAGTGTATTAAGCCATGAATAGCAAAACTGGGATATCAGTGATATTCAGTGGTTTATGGATGTTTATGGATGTTTATGGATATTTATGGATGTTTATTGATCTTCATGTGTTTTTTTTATGTTTATGTTTATATTATTGAATAATGTTTAAGATCATCCCCAATGGCATGCCCAATGGATGGAGTTTGTTGGAGGGGCTGGATGTAGAGTTCGGCTGAGCTGACATCAAAGATATAAAGGTGTTGGTCCCCAAATGGAATGAGCAGGTATGATCTTAAGTAAGTATAGCTGCATGTTTGGGCCGCAAGTAAATACCGAAATGGGCTTCGCCCCATCATCATCAACATGTGAAATAGATTAGAACCCAGAATCATAATAAACAAGGTAATATAGAATAATATAGATATAGCTAGGTCATCATGCCCCATCCAGTTTGCCAGATCCCTTGCAAATCCCTGGTCCTTTTTCCTCCCCTTTGACTTTTGGAGGTTGAGACCCTTCGTATGGCCGTGTCGATGATCAAGGAGGCGATTCGACCATTTTCTTGTAAGATTTGGATGATGTGAAATGGATGAAACCATTTGGGGGTGTCATAAAATGAGGGATCCCCCGAGTCACCATGGTTGTTTCATGTTGTTTCAATATTAAGTCATGGTCTAATTACTGTAATGACTTGAATGATTTGGAGGTACCCCCATAGATTGGAAGCCGAAACCCCCATGGATGACTGAGAACTGGATTCTAACACCAGTTGGATGATTAACAATTTGCTTTGAAAACATGCGATTCGCATGACTAAAAGCGACCAAACATGGCCGAACAAGACTGCAGACTGTTTCATGGTGGTGAACAGATGGGGGTTGGGATTGATACTTGTTTCACACGTGCAGATCGGTCACGGTTTCAGAAAAGGAACTTGTGACTTTTGGACTTGGGAAGTTGTTGGTATCGGGGATCTTCCCTTCGCTGGTCAAGAAAATGTTTGGGATGTCTTACTGGTTTTCCCACATTTGGAGCCACTGGTTGGGGGCATCGATATGCATTGATCATTTACATTTGATACGTTGGATGATTTATTGAATGTGAAGACAATCCTAATTTCTCAAAAAATGGCTTCAACGTGGCCCAATAATGCGTGCAAAGCTCCACACTGGGATGACATGAGCTCTCCATTGCTGGGGCACTTGAATTCCTGACTTGCAGATAAAACTTAACCCAAACAAAACCCAGTTTTACCTGGGGAAGAAGCAGGTCAAGAACATGATTGCGGAGCTTCAGGCGAGCCCTGTACGTTGAACTCGGCCTGAGGTGCTGCTATGATCTTGGCGTCCATGTTACCTGAGATGATCGACATTGATCAACCACACCTGACAGTTAGCTAGTTAGTAGTAGTCCTCATGGTATTTTTGGAACCTGCTAACCCTCAGAAGCTGAAAATGAATCGGATTGCGTGTTGTGCCAGGCAGCTCCAAAGTCATCGGCTTCCAAAGATCCTCCTGCAGCGGCTCCTGAACCAGCGCAGCCACCGGCGCCTGACGCGGCTGCAGCGCCCCCGGCAGCAGCGGCTGACCCTGCAGCACCGGCCCCAGCCGACGCAGTGGACCCGCCAGTGGAGCAGAATCCAGCTGCAGCAGCGGAAAACGCAGAAGCACCGGCACCAGTAGCGGAAGCGCCGGTGGCAGAGCCGGCGCAACCAGCGGCGGAGACGTTGACGCCGGAGCAAAGGCAGGAGAAGGACCGAGCAAAAAGGATCAAGGGGGAGACGAGTTCTGATGTGGTTTCTGGGATTGATATTCATGTTATCTTACTCATGGTTTGTTGTTTCTTGAATGCTATGATGGGTGTAGAATAGTGTAGAACCAACTTAGACTTCGTTGGAGAGGCATTTGCAGAGACAGTTCCCGGTGCAAATCTAAAGACTATGACATCTAGAATCTCCGATCCAATCCAATCTTGAATTTTCCTCACAAAAAATAAAAAACACAGTTTTTTTTTTTTAATGGCTTTGCTTGTTCCTTCTTGTGGTTTCCAACTTCCAATTTCCATTTTTTTAGTGTTTTGGTTTGTGGCGCCCGGAAAGTTCTGGTTCCAAACTCAATTCTTCCTAGATTCCAGCTTTCACGTTCCATTTTCCTATAGTTTCCAATTTGGATGGGTGGTTTCAGGCCACGTTTATTGCGTTCCTCCAGTTTCCACATCAATCAATATGACAAGAGACCATTGGATGGGCATATCGGGTACTTTCATCTAACAACTAAACTATGTTGTAAACCAAACAAAAAGAAGATCAATCATAGGATTTCCATGGATTTCAAAGTTAGATGGCCATTTTCCCATCATCTTCCCATGATTTTCCCTATGATTTTCCCCATCTTTTCGTCCCTTGGAGATGGCACCCCCGTGGCCCAGGAGCTGCGCTGGCGCCGGGCCTTGGCCAAGGCCTTCCGCGAGCTGCGGCGCTCGGAGCACGTGAAGGCTGCGTTGGAGGTGGCGGCGCCGGGGGTCATGGCCACTTGGCGCGGCTGGTGGCTGGTTGGTTGGTGATTTCATGGTGATTTCATGGTGATTTCATGGGAATTTCATGGGAATTCCCATGATTCATGGGAATAGAGGATGGATGGAGGAGGATGAATGGATTTTCATGGATTTTGGATGGTTACCAGGTTGGAGGATGATTTGACATCTATGTAAAATATATGAAAACCCATGGAAGAAGCATACTATCTTGAGACTTAGGGACTTATTGTGACTTGAATGCTGTTGGACTTCTTGGGATGATGTTGGATGATTGTTGTATTATATAGTTGTTCTTGAGATTGATCTAGTTGAGATATAGATCCAGTACTCAAACTGGGTTTGACCTAATGGAGGATCATCTCACAAATCCAAAGATTGGTCTCGACTTGGGGTTTTAACCCACTTAGAAATAGGAGAATAAGGTTCCAAGGTTCCAGGTTGCTGGCTGAAATCCAATATCCAGTTGATACTATCCCCCCCCATTCCCCAGTCGATAACTGCTTCAAAATCCATTCCGTGGCACCACTAAGGAGAAGACCATGGCAGCAGAGGCCGGAACATCTCTGAAGCAAACAACACGCAACTTTGAGGATCCAAAGTGCAAGGTTATTATCGGGCAGTATCAGGCACTGTTAAGTTGAGTTTATTTGGATGTGTTTGGATCCATGCATGAGACATTAAGACTATAACTGTTTATCATGCCGAATCAAGAATATGTTTCTTCCTCACACCATAATGCCATGAGAAATCTGGATGACTTGAGGCAAAGGTGGATGCAGAAAAGGATCCCACACAGGAAGAGGAGGAGGACTGCTGTTGCCGTGGTGGTGTCATCCCCCTGTGTAACTCAGGCGGTTGTTTCATGTTTTTTTCAATGTGCCCATAAAATCCTATAAGTCCTAAGAACAAACTAAGTACGTCCCTAAGAAAAGTGGAAGGGTGGAAGGGTGGAAGGGTGGAAGGGTCATGGTTTTCCAGGGTATTTTCATTAAGTTATATATATATATATACACATGTATGTATACACATTATATATATATATATTATACATTATATGATAAATTATATGTACATTATATAAACACATTATATATATACATTATATATTATATAGACACATTATATACACATTATATACACATTATACACATACATTATATATATACACATTATATATACATTATATATACATTATATATACAGTATATATATATATACAATATATATATATATATACATTATATATATACAATATATATATATATATACATTATATATATATATA
>Ga0126342_10015701_pt1 | contig 13242 bp, 11 predicted proteins | sample Cyp1metagenome_FD_92528 | JGI IMG/M metagenome (GOLD analysis project Ga0126342, IMG submission 92528) | Coral microbial communities from Lord Howe Island, Old Settlement Bay, Australia - Cyphastrea 1 metagenome | ecosystem: Host-associated > Invertebrates > Cnidaria > Coral ...
AAAAAGAGGTATCGCTACATAAGGCCCCCTATCGCTACACACAGTAAATCACATATTTTGAGTAGTGATGGCGGATCGTAATTGAAGCCTTTCATAGCGTCTTTTGACCCTTGCTCATATATAGCCAGTATAGCCGAGGGTCATCCTCCAAGCCGGCACTACAATTGCCACGGCACCTGGGTAAACGGGCCAACATCTCCTGACCATCCTGTAGTCATCCTGTGTTCCAAAACGGCACCAAGGTGGACGCTCTGAGGCTATCGCCCACGGTGAACATCAGTTTCATGCGGTTGGGATTGGATGTCTCCTGCATTGGATTCTTGCAGGATGTTGCACGAAAAAAGTTGCAGATTTAGAAGGGTCCCGTGCCTGAATTGATGATGAAAGGGGAAAATTTTGACCCCTGAAAATGTGTTTCCTATCGGCCAAAAATGCTCAAAGATTGCTCAAGGTTGTCCAGAGCAATGTTGCGCAAACCCTTGCTGCATTGCAAATTGCTCCTCGGCCAGCTCGGTCAAACCACCTTCAAAGCAAATCTCCCAGGACAGTCCTGTGCAATGGAAATTGTATTTCAATGGTGCAACGGTGCAACCATGGTTTCCCATGAGTCGTCCCTCAACTCACACAGTGACCAACACCTTTCTTGTCTTAGGAGTTCTGAGATGTTCTGAGTACTTATTTGCTAATTAATAATAGTTGTTTCATGTTGTTTCATATTGTGTAGCAGGTTGTGAATTGATGTAGCTGAGTCAGTCGACTTCCTGGTGAATCCCGAACATTCTGCCCATTAGGCCAAGTCCTATCAAGACCGAGAATACGTTGATCATACTTTGCAAGATTCTCGGGGACCTTTGCAGCACAGAAGTCACGAAGCCATCCACGCAAACACTTTGAGACAGTCCAAACAATCCGTCAACCATTCGCGAACCCGTAGGGCTCAAAGACCAAAGGGATCTCTGAGTGAATAGCTTGAAAATCTTGAAAGTAGCAAGCCAACTTAATGTCCAGAGTCAGGTCTTACAATGAGAACTGCCGGCCTCAAGAAGAACTTGGCCCCGCTGTCCCAACTTGCCCAATGCTGGTTCTATTCTGCTAGTGCTCACAGTGCCGAGGTACGAAGCTCCCATGTCTTGAATGATGTCCAGCACCCGGATCACCGCTAAGCTGCCTCCCACCGTTCAAATCCGTTCAACACATCATGGCTCAGTGATTGTACATTTGACCCCTGAGGCCCCCAGAGGTGAAACCAGCATGCAGCCAGGACACACATTGACAGGAACAAAGCAGCGACCAAGTGCCGCTCATTGGGGTAAAGGCTTGTATCTCAGCAGCAGGAATTCGTGCATAGCCACTACGTAATCTACATAGTCTTGATACAGCCAAGCTCGTGCTGTTCAAAGGCAATCATTCACGTTTGTCTCAAAATCAGGGATGCTCATCTTATTATGGCCCTTAAAAATTGGAGAAATGATGAATCACGGGATTGGTGGTTTCGAGACAACCCGACCCCGCAATGAACAATGGATTTCGTGCCTCCTTTTTCGGGTGCGCAGGCAAACTCACAGGTGTACCTGGAAAACTGTCTCCTCTCAGAGGTCTACGCAGAAGGAGTCAAACTCCGACTCAGCCTGCCACCCCTCCACCAACTCCAACGGAAATCTTCGAGGCCTTCTTCCGAAGACGATCAACGACACGATCCTTTGTAGCTGACATGGCGCTTGCAGCACGGCCTTGTTCCTTGTGCAAGCGCCACAGATACCTGAAGATTGGGACGATTTCTTTCTCTCGTGTCTGATTACGATCCGGATGATACTCTCGCATTAGCCTCTTCAAGGTCTTGGAAAATACATCTTTGCTGTCTGCCGAATCAGCTGCCTCCAACTCTGCATCAACAACCTTCAGAAGGTCCAAGGGTTGCTGTGCCTCTTCCAAGGTTCTGAGCGCCTCCTCTCTGGCTGAGATATTCTTTGGAAGTTGAAGGTCACCTCCTCTTTGATCACCCCCAAGTTCATCCACATTGATAGGTGTAGCAGCCATGACAGCACGCAAAATGTCCCGCATGGCTGCTGGATCCTGTGTGGCCTCCTTGGAGGTTGGCCCATCCCTCCTTGGACCGGCCAGCAGCACCGCTGCAGCGCCTCGCAAGTTCCGCGGCACGGCCTTGGGGTTCGTCATGGTGGTGCGGTGAAACACCCGCAAGCCACTGACCAACGGCAAGGTCTGCGTGCCTGGGGCTGGGACGTGAGCCAGGGCCATGTTGTCAATCAATGCTAAGTCGCCCCTTTGCCATTCCACCGTGGTAATTGCCTGGCTCCGAGTCTCAGGATCCATGCTGTCAATGGCTTTTTCAATGGACTCCTGCACTGGCAATGCCGGCAAAAACCGAAATTGTGAAGGAGCATTACCTGAAGGGTCCACCAAGAGCTTCTGCAACTGTGCACGGGTGCCCTTAAGTAGACCATCACCACGGGTCATCACATTCGCAAAGGCTTCCATGAAGGCGTTCAAAGGAACTTCTTCAATAAATCCCAAGCAGTAGGTTTGGCCCAAGTGAAAGCACATGGTCTTGTCATCACTTAAAGGGTGATCATAGACCAAGGGAAGCAGTGACATCTGGCCTTCACCCTGTTGAAGGTCCTCACCCACACCAGACACGAACCAAAGCCTGTCACAAAGGGCGCGAAAGTCCTCGTCCATCGAGTTGTACAGCTCCTTCATGCCCAGGAAGCGTGTATCACCACCTGAGGACCATTGAAAGCAAACAGTCACAATCAGGGATCACTTCAACAGAAGATAACGGAAGTAATTACACCAGGTGCATGTATAGGGTCCCTTATGTCCCTTTACACGTTGTGGGGATCGCTCCTTTTGCACCAAATTTTGGCAGTCTTGATTTCTAACCAACCTCACCTGGGATCGCATGCAAGTGGTGCATCGTCTGAGCAGCAAATGGTGCCTGAAGCATGACCCCATCAACATGCCAGCCGCTGGTGCCAACCGACATAAAGCCTTCCCGGTCATCGTTGGCCACACGAAGTAGCCGCGGGTCTGGTGACTTCGGATGAGGCCGATGCAAGATGTGGTCCAGAGATCCAAGCTTTTCACTGAGTTTGATGTGATCCTCTGGCATCAAGTCCGTCTGACCGTGAAAAATCAAAAGGCGATGCTTGTACATATCTGAGCGAATTTGCTCCATGGCTTCAGGACTGTCTAAGGCTTCCTTGACACTGAAGCCACGCACAGATGCGCCAAAAGCACAGCCTTCCCTGGGTGTGACCTCATAGTAGGCATGCATTTTCACTTTCGCTCTCAGATGTTTTCTCTTGTGCTTTCTCCCAACTTGCCAAAGGCCTGCGGCAAAAATGGCTGCAACCGCGCCGCCGGATGTCCTTGATGTCCCGGATGGCTTGGTTGCAGCACTGTGGCCTCGTGGGCCGCCAACATTGGTCGCCCTAGTCTGACTAGTCTCCAGTTGCCGGAGAGTGTTGGAAGCTGACACCGCTGGAAAAAAGCCATGGCCGGAGATCGCCATGAGTATCCTGGTCCCACTCCTTCGGCATGCACCAAGTTGGTCAAGGGTCTTGAATTTCTGGCCTTTCTAGCTGTTGCATGTTGTTGTTGTTTCCAACCATTTCCATGATAGGTTTTTAGAAGCAAATGGAGCATGAAGTGTAGAGTGTAGAGTCGAGCTCCTAAAACACCTGCGTCAGTAATGGACCCGCTGCTATCATCAACTCATGTTTGCGTCTTGTAATATATGTATGTTTGTGATTGTGCGCGTGTGTCTGTGTGTGTGTGTTCGTGGTTTACGCGTTTGACTATATTTTAATATATATATATATATATATATATTATATAAATACACACGCATGGATGGATGTGACATGCTGATGTGGCAACAGTTTCTGCCGGCATGATGGCTAGCGGCTGCGGAGTCAGCTACTAAACTCACAGGCAGCATGTTGATGAAATGCAGCAACTGAAGAGTTTTGAAATCTGAGATGTAAGATTATCAACATGTACAGCGTATGAAACTGCAATTTCAGATTAATTAGTCCTATCAGAACGATGCACAAGGTTCTTGATGAATGCTCTTGCCTTTTGCCTTCTTGTTTTTGCCTTGTCTCTGTCTCCCTAGTTTGCTGAGCGTGTGCCAGTTACTGTGGAACTATGAACTATATGAATGTTGCAAATGTTGAAAAAACTTGTTTTTTACGTATGCCCCAAGCCTTACTGCCAAGATCTGCCAAGGTACGCAAGATCTTGGTAAAGGTCTCTGTCTCGCGCACGAACATTGATACACTCCAGAGTGTGGACCACGCAAAAATCATACCCAGAATGTTCTGGAACTTCTCCAGCCTTGGCTTGGACTGCTTGGACTAGTGGTTGCTAAAATGCCCAACCCAACAGAATACGCCAAAAAAAAAATGTTGTATACTTCAAACCTTAATAATTAGATAGAATTATAGGAATATACTGGAAATGCATGGAAATGCATGTTGTTGAATTGTATTTGCAATACTCTTGCAACAATGCTTGAGAGCTGGTCTCTAAAGATAGGCAGGCCATGGGCACACATTTCGGGGGGAGTTTCATCATCCACGGTACGTGGGACTGACCCTCACTGCGAACTATCAATCCTGTGGTAAATTGGCCACTGCTTAGACGTAACTCCATGTAACTCCTGTATCCCTCCATATGGATCCAAGTACCTTCTTAGGAAGTGTTTCGCGTATAATTTAGGGGTTCCATACGGTTCCGCTACCTTCCAAGGCAGTCATTGGATCCATAGGGCCGGTATACCTTCTTTTCAGTCCAGGTCACAGCCATTGCGCACGGGATGACACTTCTGGCAAGCAACTGATCCTTAGGCCAGCGGTCCAGGCACTTGATTGGCACTGGCAGAATGAAAGTGCAAGATTCCTGGAGTTCCGACATGCTCAAAGAATCCCTTGCATGTCCTTTCTCAATTGCGGATAGCAGTTTTCGGGTTTGGCTCATGTTGCACACCAGGCCGAACTCATTTCCTGTGGCTTGCCGTCATAACCTTCAACCCTGTTCTTCAATGTTCTTCATAGCAAAAATAAGTTGGGCCACGATGTGGACTTTAACGACAAGGCACAACACCGAGGAAAGCAGGCCAACGCACCCCACCACAAATAGCCTCAGCAACATGGACAGAACATGCCAGAACTATCACAGGTGGCTCGAGGCTTGAGGCAAGTGAACAACGCTCTGACCACTGCCCCAATACTTTCAACACGCCGAAGCAATTTGCAAAACAAGTCTTCAGTCTTCATAAATATGCATGAGACATCCTGGTGGAAGGACCACGGACAAGTTTACCAGCGACATATTGCTACATGTAGCTATGCCAGCTATGCTGTTGCAACCCTCCATACACTATCATACACTGCCTACCAAGCTTACCAAATCTATCGAAGCTATCGAAGTCTGATCGAAGTCATCCCGTAATCCAGCCATGTTGCAAGCTCATCGCAGTGATGCCCATGGGAACGTACGGCTCCTCATGGCCCTCCTGGGAGAACAATGGCCATGTTCAGCTACCGTGGGCTATCAGTCACATCTTGGCCAATCCCACTGAACCATGAGACTTTGGTATACTTCGGTAGGTTGCAGTTATGTGTAGTGGCTACGAGTACTATAGACTCTATAGACTATAGATCTATGGCATCTCACCAACCATCACCAACCCATGCTGACCGTAGTAGTTGCATACACATGTCCTATGAACCCTATTATTAATATATGCTAAGCCCAGATAGAAAGCCATCAGCATCATGACTGCCGTGCTGCCAAGCTTCCACGTTGGGCATGTGGCCTGGCAGGGTGGACAATCAGCAATGGGGTTGATATGGGTTGATGGTAATGAATAACCGCAAGACAAAAGGCCCCAATGATTCCAAGATTCAATCTCTCGAGCTCTTTTCTTGATGGAGCTGGGGAGTATTGGGGAGTGTGGACTTCACTTTCAAGCTCAATTCCAGCTGCAATTGGTCTGCGTGCTGTCACTGAAGTCGAACAAACTTGTCTCGCGCCATAAAGACATCAGCACAATGGAATAAAAAATGAATTAAACATTTATATAATATTATATAATCATTTAATCTAAAGTTTAGTGCTTGCTGGACCCAATGGACCTGTCCACTTTTTGGATACTGTCACCATCTGTCCCTTAGAAAGCCTTAGAACGGATCCACGGCTTTCCACCTGTGAAGCCAAAGCGGAAGACCTGAACCATCAAGAAGGAGCTGGCCAAGCTTACGATATCATTTTCCGCCTGGCCGCTGTTGTTTCTGGAAAATCTGGCCGGCAAAAAGGCTACAGATTGCTACAGTCCTACAATACCTGTGAAATATGCATACGTATGTTTCATCATTACACGCAGTGCAGACTTCCATCATCAGCTGACCTTGGCTGGTAGTTTAGCAGTTTGGACATGTTTAAAGTTTGGACCCATCCCAAAACTATAAATATCGACCATCACGACCATCATCTCAGCTAGGATGGGTTTACTGGATGCTGAAAGGGTCCCTTAACATCCCTTAACTACCTGAGGGTGCCATGCGCCCCATGAAAAAGCCTCTTTGATCTCCTCATTCAGCATGACCTCAGTGAATGAAGGTCCGTATAGTACTATAATGTGCTATAGATATAACGATGATTGTGACATGATGAGGACATCCAATATACAGACTACAATTGACTACAATCTAGATCAATTTATGATTATGATGTGCCTGTGCATTTCTCTACTGTATAGACATGTCCTGCATTCATCTGAATTCTATCTTGAATCCTTGCGTCACCCTTTGAATCCTTTGACATCCCTGGACATTGACATTGACTTCCTTTATAGGCTGCCAGATGATAGTCCGGCAAAATCATCTAAAACCGCGGGCATTTTGCCAAAGGACGACTCGTTCATCCGTTTCGTTGGTGACGGTGTACATCCTTAGGTCGAAACGCTCATGAGAAACTCAGGTCGAAAGGGATAGCATCAGATAGAAATGGATATGGAGACGGTGGGAAAATGCGGGAACATGTGCAAAACGAACTCAAAATATCTCAAATCATCACAAAAAATATCTGAAATTTTGGTTCTGAGGTGTTTCAAACTAGAGCTCCTGCGGTTCTTCGCACCAGGCTTGCAACACTGGAATCGATGAAGACCTACCCGACCCTCTCAAACAACAACAAGGCCGGCTTAAATGGCTCGACATCTCTTCATCTTTCCAATGAAAGATCAAAGGTGTTGACCTCTCCACATAATGGGATCAATAAGGGTATGAGTCAAAACCCTGGTACGCCGCTGTTCGCCCTCAAATAGGTGGCAAATGGATGTTCATCTCCCAAAATATGTTCATTATTCTATAGGTTTGGGATGCTTTGGGCACATCCCGATATGTTGCAAGCCACATCACCATGACGCAGCGGCCCGATTTTGGCTGAGCCCCCTGGCCGGAACAAATCCATCAAGCGAAAGAGGATGCCGATGCTGACCTCGGCGCACGGATGCAGCAAGTTGGATCTGGGTATATCTGGGTCCATGGAGTCCATTGTGTGATATTGTGTGTGTTGGCCTGTGAATTTATTTCGAAATGAGTTCTTAATTGTTATATAGTTCAGATTTGTTCTGGTTTCATACACGTATATTGTCTGTGTGTGCGTTGTACTCGAAGATCCGAAATCGCAAAATCGACAAAATTTCACCACAGAAATGGCGGTAATTAATGGGCACATGCTTGGGATCACCCAACGCTCCCATCTGCTTCAGGTCATATATTTCGGCAAGGCCGGCAGATGTAAACTGTGAATAACTATGAACAACTGTGATACTGATACTTGCTACAAGATCCAGTGAAACATAGTGGAACTGCGGGAGCCGAAGGAAATGTTGGACATGTGCCATCACAAAGCAATGCACCTGGTTGATCACCACTGCAATGAAGGCAGTAGTCCTCGGTTCACACCCTTTTGGGGGTGTGAAACAGGCTCAGCTGTCAAAGAGCTACAGGCTGAATCACAGAGGCTGAATCCAAATGGTTTAGGCCATAAGGCAAAAAAAAGTTGCCTAGTTTGATTCGCCTGTCAGAACTTCATTCAGGCAGTTCCCATCTTTAGTTATCTTTAGAATATTTTTAGGTCATACGAACGCAGCATACCAATGATTCCATACGGCGCCCAAGTCTGCAATATTGCCAAACAGTACGATGACCACGAGACTATCGAATTGTGTTCGATTGCGTTTAAAAACAGTTCGATCGCATCCACGAGAACAATGTATAAATTCTAGGAAGAATGCTGTCTCACGATGTTTCAACTCGCATCCCTAGATTTATATTCCACAATGCTCATGACAGAGATAAGAGCCCACCCAAAACGAGCCCAGGGTCATTTAGTGGCTTTTAAGAGACATTTAGTGACATTTTAAGGTCTTGACGTTTAAGAGACATTTAGTGACATTTAGTGCCATTTAGTGACATTTAGGAGACATTTAGTGACATTTAGTGGCTTAGGGGAGTTTTGGGGATTTTCATGTTAAGGGTTTGAATTCACTCATCGGTAGATCAGATCTAGAAGGATTACTCGTAAATCTTCATCTAGGGTGCCTTCGTCTTCAATGGACCAAGTCATCAAGGAAAAAACATACAGAAGTTAACAAACAAAACAGTTCACCCACGTTGAAACCAACCACAGCCCCACTCAAATTGTTTCCACGTGTTTTTCAAGACCTAAATTTTTGATCCTGATGGGTGAAACATGACGGGTGAGAATCAACGGGTGAGCAAACACACCTCAATTTTTTTTTTCCAGAGTCAATGCTTTCACAATCATTACTCAATTCAGGTGATTAATGTAGAAACAAGGACATGTAGTCACTATTTTTTCTTGCCCACACCAGAGCCCTTAGCTCGTCCACCCTTTGGCTTGGCTTTGCCATGGCCCTTGGCCGCGGCAGCAGACGATGAAGAGGCCGCAGCACTTTCAGGGTGGATGAAACCAGTCTTGGCAGTAAACGAAGAAATCACATCCCTCAGCTGTTGATCACTGGGCCTCAGATGAATGGAAAAGGGTCACACTTGAGGTTTAAAGTTATGAGCCGCACAAATCAACCATTTATCACTTCTAAGATATGTATTCATATGTTACGTTCGGATGTTTTTGAGTCAATAGACGGTTCTAATAAAAATCTGAGTCAATGCGTTATCAATCAGAGCATTAAAAACAAACAGTCCAACTCCAGTCCTCAAAACCATACAACCAAATTGAGATCGGGTGACACTGGAGCTGCATCGGTGGGATTCAACTTCTGGTGCTTAGCCCAAATGAAATTCACAACGCATTCTTTCAGAGCCTGGAATTCACTGCGGTTCTTGAGAGCGCCTCCCCACGTAGATGCGCGGGAGTCCAAGAAGCCCTCAACCTTTCCTGGGAAATCAACAAAAAAATCAGTTGTAAGCCAAGGGGTTCATTTGTTACTGACATTTAAGGGCATCATATTTTCTGATTGAACTGTTTATTTTCCAGGGGCCACAAAAACATTTCCATTGATTTGATGATTAAACATTTTGGTGGATTCCTCTGTGCAGTACAGGCACTACCTGCTTCCCATAAGTAAAATGGATAGTTAGAACAAAAGGCTGACCATATTAGAATAATTTAGAATATAAATCATTCAACCGTGGTTCCAGGATAGAACCCTTGATATCGAGAAAGGATAGGGTTTCGGTTGCAAATAACGCCAGGAACATTTGCTGGCAGGAGGGCTTTGAGGACCGCTGGGGTGAACGTTTGTCTCTGTTCACGGTCCTCTGTGGGAGATCTCAATTTCCTCTCTTTCTCAATGGCCTCCTGATTTTGTGCCACAGAGAGAAGGTCTGCAAAATCTCTCTCCCCCTCCGCCCCCAGCTCCCGAATTGCCGACAGGATGTCGGACGGGCACTTGACTTTTGGGAGGTGTCGTCCACAAATACTGTCAATCATTTGCTCCTGGCTCTCAAGGGTCTCGTCTGGCCACAAAAATGTGACCAACGCTTTGGCATGATCATATTTCACAACGTTTCCCCCTTTGCCACTGCCTTTTCCTTTCAGTGGGGGTGGATGCTTCAGTTGTTTTTGGATGTTAGTCAGGTTTTGAATAGTGAGCAACACCCCCACACGAACTGCAGATCGAAGTGCTGACTGTGGGGGCCCAGTCACTTCCCAAGCTGAAGCAAAATGCCTCAGGGCTTTTGGTAACTCAATCGTGGTACGAAGGGTCACAGGTAGAAAGTCCCACTTTCCGGTTGCGTTCAAAGAAACATCATTGCTCATCATCCATGTGATGTTGCCCGATGATACCTTCTCAGGGATCACCAAAAGGTACTCCTGAGGCTGCTGACCGATAAATGTTTTGGACGCTTGTTTGTAGGGCACCAAGTTGGGGTCCTCCACGGAAGAATGAATTTAGTAATGGAGAAACCATCATCCAGCAAATTCCATAGTTTTTACTTACAACCATAGTTTTTAACAACCGGTCCTTCCCATCAACCTCCTGCTTTTCCAAAGGAATACCCACAGCGGCATATGTTTGAAAACCAAGGCAGAGAAACGCTTTGCCCGAGCTGTTCAAGTAGACACGACGTTTGAGTAGAAAGCAACCTCTCAGGGGTTTGATCTGGGTTCAAGTCATTAATTATAATTTGGATACGGTATTTTCTGGATATAATATAGAGGGTGAGAACATCATTATCTTAGAATCTTCCTGCCCTGGAACCACAGTCGATGTTATCCCTTAATTGTGTTGGCGTCGCTTAAACCTTTAGTGGCAAAATCAGGGATTACCCAAACACAAGCCCAAATTCAACCAGACCTGTCCATGCCATGGGTGCATGCTGAAACCCAGACGTTGAGTTCGACAGGATCCACGCTGTAGCTGCTGCCGATCTCTGGTTTGCCAACGTTCCAGCACTGCGCTCCACCTGGCGAAGTTGCTTGACTGTAAAGTCCAAGCTCTTTGGAAGGGTCAGGCTTTTGGGAACTTTGAAAACCTTCCCCGGTCGGGCATCTTCCCCCCTCACAAGATCTCGGCCAGCAAGTGCCATTGAAGTAGTAAAATCCCCAGCGGTGGGTTCCAATCTGGGCCATTTCAGTTCGTTGTGCGTTGGCACACAGGTCATGTAAAAGTACTTCGCCCACCTTAGAAAGAGATTGCTCAGATGCAGGTTGACAAACTTGAGGGGCGATAATCAAGGAAGTACGGAGTCAAGGCTTCTAACTGCCATGCATCCACCCTTAGGGTGAAGTTTTTCACATCCGCTCACAGAATAGACAAACCGAATGGCCAAAGCAACCTGAAAAAAATGTTTTGCAATTGAGATTCTTTGTCAGTTTGAAGTTCCGGATGGCTCTCTTTGCGATGTCAGCGAGATGGGAGAATGTGTCTTCCAAGAAATGTTTGGTGTTTCCAGGAGTTCCGAAGAGATAGAACCCAAGCTGTCTTGTTTGTTGATCCTCATGGTTCCACCCCCCAGCCTCACAAACCAAATACAGTTCCCGTGCTATTTGGGATTTCTGCCATGCAGAATCTTTCATGATTTCCTCCAAAGAACGCCGCAGACCAGCATCCGTTGTTGGGTCTGCCAAGACCCGTTCTGCATTAAGCATAGCCGTCCAAATAGTTTTCGTCATCATCATCCCCCGTTGTCGTTCACTTACATCAGCATGATGGACACTGGCAAACTGGTTCGGCAAGCATAGGATGTACTGACATTGGGACCAACAACGTGCTGCACTGATTTCAATGCACAAATTGGTGAATTTGTTCATAATCTCAGATTCATGCTCGGGGATATCACTGATATCAACGTTTTCTCCCCCCTGTGACACAGAGATGTGAAGCTTCTTGGTAATATCCGGGTCATGAATGGATCTCAGGGTCTTGAAAACCGTTGGCAACCAAGTGTGCCCTCTTGCCCGGGAAGCTCTCCATCTCAAGGTTGTTTCCTTCAAGGATTGTGGGGATCATATGGCACGGACTGTAAACCATTTGACAAAAAAAACATGAAAATACCCAGTCAACGGGCCTCTACGACTATTGAAAAGACATCACCAAAATTTAATTTCTTCAACTAATAATTCCCTGCGGTACATCGTCACTGTTAAAATTATGTGGGCGCATTCATTAAGGGGCCCGATAAAAAAGTTCCCAAGTTCCAATCAGTGTGAACATCCCCCATCATGTCCTGCCCGTTCCTGTGGGCCTCCAGTCTCTTCATATTCCTTTAAGACGGAATGAGCAGCCCAGAACATAGCTTTGAACTCCAGGGGTAGTAGTGGGTCCTGGTGATAATGTGAAGCCAGTAAAATTTTATTCGCAAATTTTCCCTTCACCTGATCCAACTCCTTGCGGGTCCGAGGACGCTCATGGGTAGCAGCTGCGTGGTCATCATCGTCGTCGTCATCATCTGCATCCTCAAGCAGCAACGTGTACTTTATTATTGGCACGGGTGGGAAGCTGGTTGTATCCAATGGCAAAGGTTTGACTTCTCAGTGGTTTTAAAAAATAACAACCCCGCATCCCATAAACTTTCAAACTAGGTGCAACTTGCATTGCAGCAACTCTACCCTGACCCCGCGTCAGCTCTGCGGCGTAACCCAAAAGCAACGTGTCCAGGCTCCAGTCCATAGCCAATTGATAGAGGGCAACCACCGCTTGGAACCAGCTCTTGTACTTCGCCTGGACTCAGGATACTGGGGTGAAAGTTTGCGTTTGTTTTTGTCTAATGAACATCTATTTGTGTGCAGGCATCCTTGAAATCTACATAGATCACTCATCAGAAACAAAACTGACTGATTACGAATGGTGGTGTTTTTGTAAACACATTGGGCAGTCCAGTGTTTGGTCTTTCCATCAGTCAACATCAACAAACAAACAAACCCAATTGTAGTACGTACCTCACAAGGCGGTGGTGGAAGTTTCAAAGGTTCCAAATAGTACCTCACAAGGCGGTGAAGGAAGTTTCAAAGGTTCCAAGTTCCAAGTAGTACCTCACAAGGGTGTTGTGGAAGTTTCAAAAAGGTTCCAGGTTCCAAGTAGTACCTCACAAGGCGGTGGTGGAGTGGAAGTTTCAAAAAGGTTCCAGGTTCCAAGTAGTACCTCACAAGGCGGTGGTGGAGTGGAAGTTTCAAAAAGGTTCCAGGTTCCAAGTAGTACCTCACAAGGCGGTGGTGGAAGTT
>Ga0126342_10015702_pt1 | contig 13242 bp, 9 predicted proteins | sample Cyp1metagenome_FD_92528 | JGI IMG/M metagenome (GOLD analysis project Ga0126342, IMG submission 92528) | Coral microbial communities from Lord Howe Island, Old Settlement Bay, Australia - Cyphastrea 1 metagenome | ecosystem: Host-associated > Invertebrates > Cnidaria > Coral ...
ATAGATAGATAGATAGATAGATAGATAGATTAGATAGATTAGATAGATTAGATAGATTAGATAGATTAGATAGATTAGATAGATTAGATAGATTAGATAGATTAGATAGATTAGATAGATAGAATAGATAGATTTGATAGGTAGGTAGGTAGGTAGGTAGGGAGATAGATAGGGAGATAGATAGATAGATAGATAGAAAGTCTAGGAAAAAGCGTTTGACCCCATGAGATCTCCATGATATTCCCATTGCATCCCAATTAAATCCTGCTTAAACTACCATTCGTAGCGAGATGGCCCCCTCGTGTACACTTAATTCATCCTAATTCCATGTTTAACGCTGCCACCGTCACACCACCATCAAAACACAGTCATGATGAGTCACAATGCTATGACTTTGCACTTGGGTTACCCAAATGTCACCACACGTAGCAGTCTATATCTATCACATGCGTATTCACCATCTAGTGATGAGTATGGAATTTTGTTGTAGCCTCCAGACAACCCCATTTTCTTCCCATAGGGGTTCATCCTCATGATCCCCATCAAAAATCATCAAAATAGGCCCTATTGTTTATGGTTAAATGCCCAAGTTATGATTGACAATGGTTGATCAATGAGCCAAGTTATGATAGTGATTGGCATGTCACACTCTATTATTTATATTATATTATATTATATTATATTAATATTAATATTATATTATATTATATTATATGATATTATATTATATTCTATTATATTATATTATATTATATTATATTATATATTCATATTTAATGTATATAGCAATATATATCAGATCATGTCCATGGGTTCTTCTCGCCCAACAAATCCCTATCAACTGCTCAGCCCGCCTTCAATTCGGTTTTCAGCTCCTCCAACTCCGATTGACACCTTGGATCCAGAGGCAGAATCTGGTTGGTGGTATACCTACCCTTCTGAAAAATATTAGTCAGTTGGGATTATTATTCCTAATACTGTATATGGAACAATAAAAAATGTTCCAAACAAACAACCAGTGTTGGGATAGCGATGATGATCTTGGGATAGCTGTTGCTGTTGTTGGGATGTTGGTCCACATGCAGGAACGTTGGTACTTGAGCCACCTATCACAACAACATATCACTATTATCTGCTGTCCCCTTTTTTGTCTGCCCGGGTATGAAAAGGTGCTATCAGGGTACGTATTTTGAAACAGCCAGCCAGCGGAACATTGGCACATACGTAGGCATATCGGATCTTCTAAAGATCTATCTGCAAACCACATGGAATATGAATAACATAGTGTATATGTTTGTTTTGATTCTTGGGATCAGATTTCCTACCCTTGCGGAAAACACAGAAAACCTGCTGGTCTGATTGGCATTCTCTCACAAAGGATATCAAAAAAAATGACTGAAACGACATCAACAGGTTGAATTGGGACTATTCCAGTTTTTCGATGTTTTTCCTATAATATAGATATTATATGGTATTATATATATATATATTACTATTATTATTAAATATACGTATAGTAGAACCACATATTTCTCTACCAATTCTCCTGGCTTCTCGGGCAGCACCAGGCCTTTCCCGGCGTTGGGCCCCACACTCCTCGGTGGCCCTGGTGGATGCCTCTGCCTCTGCTTCCAAGAGCTCTTCCTGGCACCGTCGGTCAGGGTCCATCGGGTCCCTGGCGGTCGGTCATCAACGACGAGGTTAGGTTGAAGAAGTTTTTGCGAAACTGAGCACTGGTAAATTACATGGAAAAACTATGGAAAAACTGGAATAATCCACCATGTCACATGTTTTATTGTACAGTTTTACCATATTTGCAATAGTTCGAAAGCACATGGTAAAACTGTAAGCTACCAACTATTCCGAATATATCCCGAACTCTTCCAAACTATTCCTGATTCTGATCTATTGACACAAGAAAGGCCCCGGTGCGGTTGAATCCCCACTGCGCCCTGCTATGCCCTGCTTCGCTTCACCTTGTCACGCAAGAGGGACCTGATGGGCTCGGCGCGCGGTTTGATGCACTGCGCATGGGTGGAAATTGCAAAAGCCAGCCATTGGCCAACATTGGCCAGGTCATCTTTTGTATTCAATCATCCAATCTTGGAGTAATCAAACCTTGGAGTAGCTTTGGGTTACATGATTGCGATCAAAACACACATAATCCTGACCTGAATATACTGGTGGTTTGGGGGGTTCGTCTGCTGTGATGAGTTACTGACCATTGACAGCCACGGTTGGTCATTGGTGCAGCTACCGGTCATCACAAGCTGGCTTCGTGGGTTCGCTTGAGGCACTATTTTGTCTCAACCGCTGCGGAAACCCCAACGAAGCCGCCAAATTGGTTCATTTTACATCATGAAAAACCAGCAGTATAAAAGTTTTAATAACATTTAAATATAAATTTATAAATACATTTTAAACAGCCACCCAATGCCAAAAACATCAAAAAGCAACGCTGGGGATGACAGGTTCCACCAGCTTCATCACATGAGGCCAGGAGACACTTCGGCTTGAAGATCCATGCCTTGGCACTGAAGAAAGACGCTTGGCTGGAAAATCCTTGGGAAACCATTGGAAAATCCCCGAACTAAATATCTTTCATGGAGGCTGTAATGGGAAAATGGCGACTTGAATGGGGACATCATCCACAATATGGGGATTTTCCAGCAAGCCACGTTTGATGACTGGAGGATACATAATTTTTTACAGCTGATTTTGAGAAGATATTCTTGCCAACGGCCTCTGAGACATCTCTCAAGAAATCCAGGGAGCCGTTCAAATAACGGGTATAGGGACATGTAGAAACAAAGAAAACATGTATTTTTCATTTATAGTGGTTTTCCCATTAAAAATGGTGATTTCCAGCCATTTTTTTTGTGATTTTCCGAAAGCTCCACTGAGATGACCACATCTGCTGTGCAAGGCGTTGCTAGACGACTCGGCCTCGATTTCACCACCAGGTCATCAAGGATACCATGAAGTGACTAGGAATCTGTTCCATAAAAAGGAGGCCAGTGCTGACACACATCTTGGCACGACTGATCTCTGGAATTCTGAGTAACTACGTATAAATAATTTATAGTTATATAATATCATATATACGTATAACTGGAAGTGCATCTCAGTATGTTAGTTAGATACAAATCCACAATGATCCATAATTTTGGGAGAAACTCTTACAAAAGAAACCCAGGGGCCATAGATTCGAGTCACCCTTCCAAGTATTGAGAACTCCCATTTGAGAGCCTCTCAGCAATGCAGCCCACCTTGCCCAAGTCCTCTCGGAAACGCCGTTCTCTGGCTGTTTCTGCCTGCGAGATGCCATGAACCAAGGAAAAGAACTTACCAACAGCCTCATGTTCACTGACAAGAAAGTATATTATGTTGGGAAGTTGCGCATGCACTTTATTGAACAACAAACTTGTTGGGGACTTCAACAACAAAACCCTAAGGGTCATGCATACTGCAGCCGTCGCCCTACTGGCACGTGTGGTTTTCTGTGTCAGGTAGGTAAGCAGCTATAGGCTATGATAGGTCACCCATAATTAGCCAAAATAGCCAAATACCTCGGGGTACATAAGAAACCGTGTATCATTGAAACCCTACAAAACGCATCTTTTGCCGGGCCCTTTTTCGCTATGTCCTCAGGGACAATGAACCCATTCGCACTGGTTACCCGGGGGCGCCTCCATTTCTGCTCGTCGGAAGTCGACAAACTCTGTCTCCAACTGCGCCTTTTCAGCATAGGCCTGCAGCTATGGCACAGCTAGCTTGATGGAAGCCTGACAGTTACCCTCTGGTAAACTAACATAAGTATGGAAAATCACAATGTTTAATGGGAAAATCCACTATAAATGGTCATTTTCAATAGCTATGTAACAAATTACCAGAGGGTAATCTCGGATTGAGAGCTCTCCAATTGCTACAGGCTTTCTCTATATCAAGCGTATCTTAATAAGTCTTTACCTTGGATCAACTTGGGGCAGTTGATCAACCAAGTCGTATTAGGATGATTCAAGGAACATCTTTAGAAAGTTTGGCCTATTGCACATTTGGGGATTTCCTTAAATAGGGTACCCCAATAGCTGCATGGTATGGAAAATCCTATTGAAATTGATGATTTGGGGGTACCTCCCCATTTTAGGAAACCCCCATTTCTAACAATGGTGAATTGTAAGCCTGCCGCTACAAAATTAGTGCCCTACACCCCCACATTCCGGCCTGGGTTTTGTATGCAGGTCCTTCTTTTTTTTCTCGCACATCGATTCCCGTAATTATTATATTATTACATACATATTATTCAAAACTACATTTGCAAATCGAATGAAACAGGCACCAAGTGCCCTCTGAAAGGGCAACGTTTTGTCAATCTGTTTACATGATGCACTGACGCAAAACACATTAAAAGAATGTGACGCAGGTAGGATTTCTGGATTTCTACTCTTGAGTTGTATATGTGCGCAGTATTTTAAAAGGCCAAGGTAGCCCAAGGAAGTTTCTTCCAAGTCGATTTTATCGAAATACGTCATCTTACGAATACAGTGAGCACGGTTCAACCCAAGTTTAGCAGTTGTAAGCTGGCAGATTTTGAAATGGTTGACATCACGATTTCGACCAGGATCTTAAGCCAATACGATCTTAAGCCACGTTGGCCTTCTTTCAAAACATATTCCTCAGGATATCAGGTTCAACGAATCCTGAATATAGTAATATGATGTAATATATATACATGCAACTCCACTTAGCTAGTCAGTATTATACTTATGCTAGACAAAGAAAAGAATCCCATCGCTTGTTACTATAAACACCCCCTAGGTCCTAGGTGGTTCCAAAAAAAACCCACGGTTTTCCACCTGTTCCAGGCGGGATCGGAGCGAAGAGCTCTGCTGCTCCCTGTTGATGCGTTCCTTGGTCAGGGTACCGCAGATTCTGTTCATGTTTAGTAAGAACATCTAAGACTTACAAGAACCATCAGATTTTAGGGATATCTATGGGATATCTTATTTTGACATATTGTGACCCATAGCCCAAAAAAGCCATGTGGTTTGGTCTAGAAATGAGGTACTGCTAAAGCCGCTAAATGCTGATCAACCACTGGATTTTAGATTGAAAAAGTCAGTTGTACCCCGAACGTCAGCTGGAATAGCTTAGGATTTTATGGGTATAAATTATGGACCATATGGATGTTCATCCCCCACTCGACATGGTATTTAATGTATTTATATATGGTTTATCCCTCTAAACATGGTATTTCATGTATTTATGGATCATAGCTATTGATCGCCAGATGATTCATCTCCCAAATCAACGGGGCACCGCTTCGCCTCTTCGTTCTCGGAAGCGGATGCTCTCAACTCTTCCATCTCAGTCATCGAGGCTCGCAGTCGAGCCTGGGTCGACTGCGCTGCGGTAAGGGCCTCTGAACTACATTTTGAGCCCAGCATTTTCTACGTATGTCATACGTATGTCCTCACTATGTATGTATGTATGTATGTATGTATGTATGTATATATATATATATATGTATTTTTTTTAACTTTATTTGTTTATTTATTTATTTAGTTAGTTATTTATGTCATCCTCAATCCTCACCATTTTCTACATGATCTGTGAAACATTGTGAAACCCTCAACAGTCTTTCCAAGCCTCCGTGGCCGCGAGATCCTCTTCGTGTTGTTGCACTTTGGCAACATGGGAGGCTAGCTGCTCCTCTCAAATACACCCGCTATAGAGTTCCACTCAGCTTCCAACCTCCCACCTCAATGGAAGAGTTTCAACTATGGGAATGGCTCCAAAATTATTGCTATAACAACCCTAAAATAATCATCTAAAATCCCAACTCTATGGATTAGTAATAATAAATACCAAAAATTACCAAAATTGGCACTCTTGATAAGTCCTGGAGCTGGTTCAAGTCCAAGTCGCGTGCTGCCTGGCGAGATGAGATGACTGACTGGAATGCCTGGGTCGTGACTAATCTTAGACATCTTACCCTCTGGTAATGTAAGGTAGCTATGGCAAATCACCATGTTTAAAAGGAACCTGGTAAATCATTATAAAATCATCTACATACATAATTGCAGAGTTTCCATAGCTACGTTAAAATAACCAGATGGTAGATATCCTACCAAAATCTTGGACATGCTTGGCAGTGAATCTTCTCCAGTGACAGACTGAGTTGGTTGGATCATGCTGGATAAAGGCTACTTATCAAAGGACGATCCAAAACCATCATCCAACATTTGATCCCATTAAACAAAAAAAAATGTGAATCTTAGATAGCTGCAAGAAAAATAAAATAGCTGGTTAGTATATGTTAGTATATTTTAGCATTGATAGCAAAAGATTAGAGTACTAAAGTATCTAACAAAGGTTGACCCGGTAATCCCATTGAATTCCTTTCAGGGCTTGCTGGTGTCTCTTGTGTTTCTGAAGTTTCAATCACAAATCAAACATGACAAGCCAGTTCTGTTACTGTGGGGCCCCAGTTTTTCTGTGCAGCAGAGGCACCTGCATCTGCCTCAACTTGGCCTTCATGGCCTCCTTTGGCAAGACTTTCTGTGCTAAAAAAAGATCAAAGATGGCGTGTTTTATTCGGATCTTCATGGATCTTCTTTCAGTGAAATATGTTAAATGCCCAGCACTCCAGGATTTTACCATGGATTTTACTGGGAGATCTTGGTCCGAAAACCTCCGGATCTGTGGAAGCCAGCCGTCCTCCAATGGCCCTCTGCTTGGCGCCATGATTCGATTCTGCAGAAGTCCCGGGACCCGACGCGGTCACGAAATCACGAAATCACCACGAATCCCGCGCCATTGGATGTTTTTAGTGCTCAAAAATCAAAAACTATGCCATTTTGACATTCATTTCCATATATTTTATATTTCCATGGTTTATGTTGCTGCTAATGTTCACATGGATCCATGATCAACTGCAGCTTGAGGCTTGCCAAGGCCGAGAAGATCGCAGTGGGCTCCAATCAACTCGCAACTGGCAACTGGCAACTTGGTTCCCTCCCCAGTTTGACTCGTCGTGAACTTCTCTCCTGAGTTGCTTTTGGCCTGAAAACCTGCATGTTGCAGGACTAAGGGCGAAAATATAGATGCGGCTCAAGCTTCTGGAAGTCATTCAAGAAAAAACTTCGGCAACAAACCAGTTTACTTGATCAGAAATCGACTTCCATCATTTTTGAGCCCACACCAACCAATAATCAATTCACTATGCCACTTGCTGGAAGAGTAGTGACGTGCTACTCGGAAGCCTGGGCGCATCAGCAGCTGGCCGGGCTGGTCAACTGTTGAGTTTGGAGTATCTGCAATCTACACATTCCCCTATAATTCGCATCAATCCAAACTTGGGGTACCATTGGTTGTGCCCACGTTTCTGGCTGGTCAATGTTAGTTAGTCTTTAACTATATTCGATCATATGAAACCCTCCATTTTGAGGTATCATTTTGACACTGCATCTGAGCTTTGGGGCAGCAGGTTGTTCACCTTATATTTCATAATTAGTAACCTTGGAAAAGATAGACAAATTGGAAACCTTGAACATATTTGGGGGAATATCATCCTGAAAACACGGTCCATCTTTTTTTCAATGTTACTCTACTGTATATTGAATCCTCTTTGAAGCGAACGTTAGATGTACCTGTCACGGCTATGTATGCCGACAGACATGCACTGTCTTCCCAAAGAGGATGAACGACTTGTCGTTTCACCAGTGTCTGATGAAGATCCGCAGTCAAACGCAACACAAAAAAAAACTCTGGGCGAATCAAAACAGCATAACCTGAAACAAAAAATCAACAAACCTGAAACAAGTTGAGGCCCCCCAGTGAAATGCTTGTTGTTTTAGATTCACCCTTGAATACTCGTTCGTGATATCGCCCTGATCCACCCAATTTCGTTCACCAAGTTCAGAAAGCGTCAACTTAGCCACAACAGTTCATGTGTCACCCAACAATAAACCATCCCCAAATTATTTTTATGGGTGGTATAAACCCTTCAAAACTGAAGCTTCAAAGGCATCAGGAAAATCCCATGACATTCATGTTTTTCTTGGATAAACCACCACTTTCCTAGAGTTTTTCCATATAAATATGTATATATATATATCCATATTTCCCATGGTTTTCCCATGGTTTTCTCATGGTTTTCCCATGGTTTTCCCATACTTTCCGCCAGTTTCCGATGTTTTTGACCCATTTTTTTCCTGTTTCGCCCCACCCCGAACTGGGTCCGCTGTGCGGTGGGAGGGGATGTGGAAGGTCACGACCTGGAGTCGTTGCCGTTGGCGGCCATGTTGCTAAATGTCAATGTGTGTTCAATTGTCGTGTTGATGAACATGGCTAGGAGTTGATCATGTTGAGATGACGCCGAGTTCACGGCCTCCCTATTTTCTGATGCTTTCATCATGTTCCATGGGGTTTCCTAAGATGGGGGGATATCTCCTATGTGGGCACCCCCAAATCATCTGAAAATTTTAACAGGATTCTCCATGATAAACCAAGCATTTTGGTGATCCAGCGATCCCCCATGTGCCAATTCGAAACGAATCCCGACCTTTCGCTTCCACCAGGGTAGGGTGGATGGAGGCCATCCGTTCTCCTGGGAAGTTGGCGTCCAACCTGGCGACCCCAAGCGCAGGCTGCGCAGGTGGCGGGGTCCCCTGCTGAGTTCGAACTAAAAGATGCTCCTGACATTAACTCTGATGAATTACTAATTGTATCTAATTGTTACACATATCCACCAGTTCTTACCGCTCTTTCCATCTCTTTCCTCTTTGCCTTCATCGTCCTTGAGTACGTCTTGAAACGTTGTTGTGATGACCCATGTTTTCACCATGGCACATTTATGGTGCTTTCTGAAAAATGGGGGGATGCCAAAAAATCACTAGGACATCGTTATATGTGTTGATGTTTTTTTGTACGGATTCCCAGATACCTCTGGTTTTGGGGAACCCCAATTTGATGAAACACCCATATAACCCCCATCCCCCTGATACTAATCTGATTTCCCCTCGTAACGGCTGAGAAAACGATCAGATTCATACATTCCACCAGGTATTGGGAAAGGACAATGTCATATTATTCTAATAGCATGGGACATGACATGGGGGACCACTTCTGACCACCTACCAACTTCTCATACCATGCCAGTAGGGAAATAACCCGCGGGCCGCCGGCGAATTCTACATTTCCAAGCGCGAACAAGGAACAATTGAGACCTCAACCTTGATGCGAACTCGGGTTGCAGCCTGCGGGCAGAGGCAACGCGTGGCTACTGTCATTCCTCCAAGTTTTGCTTACCCACAAGAAATGGCAGGCAATCCGTGAGGCAAACATTCAAAATAAAAATAGAAACACTGCGTGATTCCTTCTACTACCCCGAATCCATAACCCTCCAACGCTTAGCTAAAGAGACAGGGTATCCATACTTCCTAGTGAATGTCGAGTTTTCCACCCACATAGATGAACAATGATGAAAATCAGAAGTTCCTGAAGTCAGATTTGTCCCCACATCAGATGCCAGGCAACAGTCGGTCTCGGACATCCTTCCTGCCGATGAGGCGAGGGGATCTGAGGCCGAGGCATGCAAATGTGGACCCAATCAGCAGATAGAAAATCTAATGATGTATGCTACTTGTAGATGAAGAAATAAACAATGAAATACAATGAATATGCTTTGTCAAACAGGTGAAAATTAGATATATGTTCTATCTTCTGGTCATCTTCTGTGGCAGTTTTCTATCCAAATCCACTGTGCCGTTTAAAATCACCGCAACTTAAATACCTTCGAAAGCTTTAGGATGTCAATCTATCAGTGGTAGACCCGGCACTGAAGACCCGGAACTGTGAGACTGGGATGCATACCCTGCAGCGATGATCATGTCATTTGTGGGTCCAAGCAAACTCATACCCACCCACTCCTGCCACCCTTGTTCTGCAGGATGCTAGCAACACCTCATGTGCCACTGTCTGGGCCAAGCTGCTCGAACCACCAACCGGCCTTGTATGGTATACCATTATGAGAATCTTACAACCACAGACTGAGTCCGGACCACGGAATTATTTTGTCATTATTTTGTCATTGTTTTTCGGTGTGTTTTTCATGTTTTTTCCTGTTTCATATCATTCTCCGATCATGTGAACTTGTCATTTTCATGTTTTTCATTCTCCAATCATGTGCAAGTGTCATTTTCATAAATTTGTTTATCGTGTTTCCTTCATGTGCAATTAATATCAATTGATTATCATGTTCATACTTGTTCATTTTTTTTGCACGTTGCCATCATGTACTTGTCATTCAGCATCGAAAATGAATTGAATCAAAATCAGAAACAGAAAAGATAATATATACCAAATGAGAAATTAAATGAAAACTAAGAAAGAAACGACAGCAAAAATGAAAAAAAAACATATATCATATACCTGACCCCGTACAAAAAAATGAAAACAACCACGCAAAAAAAAAAATGAAAATGAAAAATTAAATGAAAAAGGAAAAGCAAAGAAAAAATGAACAATTAAACAAAAAAAACGGAAAAAAAAGAAAATGAACACGACATAAAACGACCATGAAAAAGGAAACGAAAAAACGGGGGAGAAAAAAAACAAAACGAAACGGGTTCGAGAAAAACTCCTTTTGACAATTTCCAAGGTCAATTTTGAAGGAAAAGGAGGAAAAATAACAAAAACGAAAAAAAAAAAACTAAAAGGGTTCGAGAAAAAGTTCCTTTTGACAATTTCCAGGGTCAATTTTGAAGGCAAAGGAAGGAAACATATCCAAAACGATACAAAAACGAAAAAAAACGAAAAGGGTTCGAGGAAAAGTTCCTTTTGACAATTTCCAGGGTCAATTTTGAAGGCAAAGGAAGGAAACATATCCAAAACGATACAAAAACGAAGAGAAACGAAAAGGGTTCGAGAAAAAACTCCTTTTGATAATTTCCAAGGATAATTTTCAAATCAAAGGAACGAAAAATAACCATAACGATACAGACACGAAACAAAATGAAGAGAAACGAAAAGGGTTCGAGAAAAAGCTCCTTGTGGCAATTCCTAAGGACCAAGGACCATTTTCGAAGCAAAGGAAAGAAAAATGAAAATGCCAAAGGAAGGAAAAACAGGAATGAAAAAACAATGAAAAAAACGTAAGGGGGATAAAAAGGGAATTATAATTTTCAACCCAAAAAATGATGATCAAAATGAAAAAATGAAAACATTTAAAAAAACATGATTTCCAGTCCCTGGCTGGCTGAGATGAACAAGTATACCATAGGGGAATGGAACAACAGCAGCATACTTTGCCATATGGGTATGGGTCGGAATTCGGGTACTACGATGGCTCGTTAATCCAAGGGACGTAGGTAGCACAGGAGGTACGCCACATGGTTCGCTCCATGGCCCACATTGAGACCTGCGTCGCCGCCCAAGGGCGTGAAGATGGGATCCGCTTCCACGGTGGAGTATCGCTGCCACCTTGGTGGATGCTTTCCGCACTGAAAGTAGAGGTGGATGAGGATAAGATAGGGTGATGGGTGCAGAAGATGGTGGTACTAGTGGTGCAAGCACTAGCAGAGCGCTTTCAATCCTTACGATCCTTACGTCTGCTCGCTTGGCCTTCCATTCACACACCACCGAACGACCGAGAGGGATGACCCAGGGTCTTCTGCTTAGCACCCAATACACCGCTCCCACTGGCTTCAAGCAACAGTGCAACGGCTTTTGCGCGGACATCACTCGCTGTGCTGCTGAAGGGATCAAAGTCCTTCACGGCCCAGAAGATCCCAGAAGTTGTTGCATTTTGGTGGTGATTCTAATGCGTATCCTATGGAATCCTATATGAAACAAACCATGACCATGTTCCATGTTTGCAGGAATGCGATTCTTCAGGTTGCCTGGCATCTTTCTAAACCAAACGGGTCACGGGAGTCGGTCCAGGCCCATGTCAGCCCTTGATGGACTTTTCTTCGGATGATCTCCGCGAATTGAAGATACGACTTGAATGAAGTAAATTGAACTTTACTGGTTGGTGGTATACCTACCCCTCTGAAAAATATTAGTCAGTTGGGATGATGACATTCCCAATATATGGAAAAATAAAAAATGTTCCAAACCACCAACCACTTTAAATATAATGGGTCCCCAAAGTATTTCCCTACTTGTAGGTGTTTGCTTGGATTCCATCATCACGTGGCTCCAGACATGCCCCGCGGATTGCTGATAGGCACTGATAGGATCAATCCCAAAATGTGCCGTCGTCCAGCCGAGTTTTTTTCCGAGTCCTCTGCATGGAGCCCCAAAGAGATGCTCGCGTTTTGTAGGACTCGAACGAAGAAGTGCGAATCCCTCTGGCAAGATCCTGCCGCTTGGATGTGGCTGACGGAAAAAAAAAGGATCCAAAAAAAAACATCATCCCAAATTATCCTTAAATGGTTCTTCAGCGATGAAAAGGGTGTAGATGGTGCAGTAACTACAGTAGTTGGAATACCATGTTTGAATAAACGTTGATGTTCAAAGATCCTCAGATATTTTCAGATCTCTCCGTGTTTCAACTGGTTGGGTTTCCCTTGCTGCAAGCGAGTCACTCAGCAACTCTTTGTCTGGAAGACTCTCGCTGCTCCAATGCCGCGCGTACTGCCAGTGAGGTGAAGGCGTCAACCAGCAGAAAGTGGATGCTAATCTAAGTAGGGTCAATCCATAATGGATTATTATCATCCCCGATACATATATATATAATTATATATATTTTTTTATAGTATTGCCATAGTATAACCCCATATAATCATCAACCAACATCCGCCCTGATGAAAACGCGCGCCGAAGCTTTCAATGCAGTAATCTGTTTTCATCAGGTCCGCATGTGTGCAAGTGGTGCAAGTGCAAGAGAAGATCCCCTAGCGTAACATCCCGCATGTGTACAAGCGGTACAAGTGCAAGAGGGGATCTCCTGATAACATCCCGCATGCGAGCAAGTGGTGCAACTGCAAGAGAAGATCTCCTAGCGTAAAATCCCGCATGTGTGCAAGTGGTGCAAGTGCAAGAGAAGATCGCCTAGCGTAACATCCCGCATGTGTGTACTAGTGGTGCAAGTGCAAGAGAAGATCTCCTAGCGTAACATCCCGCATGTGTGCAAGTTGTGCAAGTGCAAGAGAAGATCGCCTAGCGTAACATCCCGCATGTGTGCACTAGTGGTGCAAGTGCAAGAGAAGATCTCCTAGCGTAACATCCTGCATG
>Ga0126342_10015703_pt1 | contig 13241 bp, 7 predicted proteins | sample Cyp1metagenome_FD_92528 | JGI IMG/M metagenome (GOLD analysis project Ga0126342, IMG submission 92528) | Coral microbial communities from Lord Howe Island, Old Settlement Bay, Australia - Cyphastrea 1 metagenome | ecosystem: Host-associated > Invertebrates > Cnidaria > Coral ...
AGGTTTGCGCTGATTTTTGGTGTGCCGCGATTTGAACGTTGATATTTAAACAAATACTACAGATGCAAAACCCACCTTCCCTAGTCGTTGATTCCGGGGTCGGGGCGGCAGCCCTTAAATATATATGGGGGTTTCCTAGAATGGGGCTACCCAAAAATGCCATGGTTAATGGAAAATCCCATTGAAATGGATTGGGTTAATGGGATATACCCTTGGGCTATTTGACATAGCGAACTGGAAAACCACCATGCTATTAATAGGCACATCATCTATTTCTATGGGTCATTTTCCATAGCTATGTTAAATAGCCAGTGGGTATATATATAATATTATATATATACATATATGTATATATACATTCATCCTTCATACAGTTCGTACATACATATATAATCATATATATAGTATATATACATACAGCTCGTACATACACATATAAGAATATATATATGTATAGATATACCCTTTGGTAAACTAACATAACTATGGAAAATCACCATGTTTAATGGGAAAACTCACTATTAATGTCCATGTTCAATAGCTATGTTAGTTTACCAGAGGGTGTATATACATATATATATATATATATATTCATAGATAGATGATAGATGTATTGTACTGTAGAGATTCCAACGGCCGGCCAAAACAAAATCCTGGGCGCAAACACGGCATCTTGCAATTCCTGATGGGTGCATGCACCAAAACCACCCACATGTCCTGACCGGCGATTTTGGCCAAATGGCCAAACTTGGAAAACTTGGAAAATCCCAGGTTGCGGCTATTGAAAAATAAGGAAACTGATGAGAACATAATAGATATTCTATGATATTCTTGTGAACATGTTTCTTTGGTGGGTTTGAATGGTCATTGGAGGCACTAATATCCACAGGCGAGAACATGTTGGGTTGGTGTCTTTGGGGTTGCTGCAACACAATACAAAGAATACAAAGAAAATACAAGTCGAGCACATGTGTGTTTGTGTTTAAGTTTTGTTTCTAAGCAAGCACCAAGAATACATGTATAGGTAATATCATAATATAATATAATATACAATATATAATATATAATATATAATATATAATATAATATATAATATATAATATAATATATGATATTGTATTTATATAATATTATATTATATAATAATTTATTACATTGTATTATGTTTTATTATATTATATCATTATGGTATATTATATTATTATAAAATATTGTATTATTATATTATTTTATATCATATAGAATTATATTATATTATATTGTATTATGTTATAGTGTATCGTATCATATATCAAATCAGATCATATCAAATCAGTTCATATTATATTATATTACATTATATTATGTTACATTACATTACATTATATTATACTACTATATTATATTATATTATGTTGTATGTATGAACATATCATATATAATGTTAGGCTGACTGTATACACATGTACAAATACATCTTACTGCAAGTAAGGTGGTAAAACCTCAAAACCACACCCATTGTTTCACCGGAAAAGGGATGGAATCCAACCTGGCCCCTGCAAAACTCTGGTAAGCTCATCGGTAACAAAGGGATAGCCATCCAGAGGCCCCATGAATGATGAGAGATACCCACAATCTTGGGAATCTGGGGTACAATAACTCCTAAGTTGGGACACATGTCCTACAATTATAGCGTAATATTCATCAGTTGGAAATGACCCCCCCAAAGTACTATACTTTTCTATACTTTTCTTGTGTCCTTGGAAGTCTTTGTTTCTTCCTCTTCCTCAGCTTTCTTTCCAGTCTTCCTTGGTGTGCCACGAATTGAGTTCAGCAAATGTCTCGCGGTTGATTCGTGGTTGATAGGGATTCCCACTTGGTGAGTCAAGCCCGGTGGCTTAAATTCACCAGTTTATTTGAGATAATATTGCATCATTAAATGAACTCTTCATATATCTTTCATATGTTCTGCAGCTTAAATCCCCCCTCCTTGTGGTTAGCCTCAACAAGTTTCCAGGGTTCCGCAGGCCGAAACTTACAAGTAACCACAACAAGAAACCACACATGACAACTGAGAATCCCTGTCTGAAAATATGTTTCTCCTACCCAAAATCAATGGAGACTGTGGATCTTCTTGATTCAATCCCCGTGTTTCACCCTTTGGCCATGGCTTGACATGAATAAATGGATTGAACACCATCACTCGGGGTGCAAAAAAAGTACTACCTTTAGTAAACTTTAGTACAAAGATCTTGCAAAAAGACTCACCTACTTTCTGTAGCTAGTTCCACATATCCCCATAATATGTTCATTCCCATATTCACATCAGATCCCCACTGGTTGGTGCTTTCAACCCCTCTGAAAAACATTAGTCAGATTGGATCATCATCCCAACTATTGGGACAAATAAAAGCCATGTTCCAAACCACCAACCAGTTTACCATATCATAATATTTACCACATTATACCCATATTATACATAATTACCCATATTATACCCATATTATACCCATATTATACCCATATTATACCCATATTATACCCATATTATACCCATATTATACCCATATTATACCCATATTATACCATATTCACATCAGATATCATCAGATCCCCATAGTTTTGATGCTTTTCACAGGCGCGTTTTTCCGTCTTCACAGGCACTGCTGACTGAGTCTCTTCTTCTGTATGATGTCAAGGTCGAGGTCAGTGGCCGTTGCCGCCTGGAGAGAACCACGGTAATCACCGTTGTAAAAACGGGATATATCATCCCTAGGTAGTTATAGGATATCATAAGCATATATACATACTGTATATATATATATATATATAGTTTATAAATGATTCTAACCATACTATTGGTTATAACCATATTAATCTATCCATATCTAGTTTATATCATCTCTATAATGGCCACACCAAAAAAGCCATGACTCGAGGTCAGTGCAACTGCACACAGTCCGATCTGGGTCACATCTTGGCCCCAGACTCGACGTCGCGTACCTGCGACATCATCTTAGACACAAACCAGCATACAAAACGGCAGTAGCCGGCCTGGTAAACGTACAACAAAAACTGATGGGAAAGATCCACCATGCTATTAATGGGTCAATCATGGTAAATCCACTATTTCGACTGGGCCATTTTCCAGTTCGCAAACTGTTAGTTTACCAATTGAAACAAACATAGCTATTGAAAACAAACATAGCTATTGAAAATGGCCATTTATAGTGGATTTACCAATTGAAAATGGTGATTTTTCCATAGTTATGTTAGTTTACCAGAGGGTACCAAATATGGAATCAGACTTCTACATGCTACTGGCATCTACTGGCACTGCAGTCCACCTTTGGTGAATAGCTTACCCAGCACATCCAGTATCATGTTTTATGGCCCTGTTCCCAAAGAATTATATGTTGGGGTATACCCCAAGCATGAAACAAAGCCATTGTCCTCATTCAATTGCCGAATCTCTATCTAATGATTTTAATGGGGCCTAAATCCCATTTTGATGGTCAAATCACCAAGGCGGCGCACGTCGCTGTGTTCTTGAGGCCATCGCGGAGGCCAAAGCGCCCAGAGCTAGAGACCTGGGAGAGTCATGTAAAACAGGAGGGCTTGTCCCTTCGGAAAAGCATCATCCATAAAAACATCGATGTCCACGAAGATCCACGAAGATCCACGAACATCCATTCCAATTATATTGGTTGGTGGTATACCTACCCCTCTGAAACATATGAAAGTCAGTTGGGATAAATTATACCCAATATATGGAAAAATAAAACATGTTCCAAACCACCAAGCAGTTTACCATATTATACCCATTTACATCCCATAAACACTACTGTATATAATTGTATATATATATATATAGTAATTCACATTCCCTGAACATCTACTCCAGGCTTCACACCTCGGCGCGAAACACGTCTCGGTTCCCCTGCACTGGAAGACCGTGGCCGGAAGATCCGGAGGCATCGTGACTTGGAATTGCCAAAGCGCGCCCCCTGCGGTGGGTGATGGGCTCCGTTCTTCCATGGTATTTTTTCTAAGGGAATATCTACAGGAAACTGTCAACTGTTGAGCTTTTTTTTTGTGTATTTGAAGGTTGCCGGAAACTCCGATTGTCTTGAAAGTGAATTGTTGCGGAAGATTTCTCATGTTGACCAGACTTCATGGACAATGTTCTGAGACCATTTACAGCGTGAAGTGTAAGTGGCTAGAAACAAGGGATATAACCAGCAAGCGAAAGGTACACCGCACAGGCAATAGCTATCCCTGCTTTGACTTCGAATACTAAAACCAGTGCCACAACTCAGTCACAGCCTATGGGTGTTCAAGTCGTCAAATACCGGTATTTGGTGGTTCGTCCAATTAAGTGTCATATCCCCAGTTTTGTGCGACCGTTTGGCTTGAACGAAGCTACTATCAAACCTACAGGACATGCATAAAACATCCTTATTTGGCTTTATCGAATCTACAAGTGAAGGAACATAACGTGAGTTAAATATGGTTAAATCATGGTGAACGAACTAAGTATATATGGTGTGTTACCCAACTATTTGGGTTTGTCTGCAAATAGGATCAAATAGGCTACCCCAACTTCCAAAAAAGTAAATCATCATTATATAGTCCATTATATCCCATTATATCCTCAAACATGAGAATGATAATAGTACCCAAACATCATTCCATTATGTGTTCCCAAACATCATTCCATTAATTTCCATCATTTATTATGATAATGATACCCAAACATATATCATTCCCCTTAAAATAATAAAATATCATATCATTATAATGTTGTATGTATATATATATATATTCCCAATAAATGGGCCCCATTACAATATTAAAATATATTATCTTCCCATTATTATAATCCATAATAATACTACCATATCCTCAAATTTTCCGGGAAATCGCCTACAACCGGGCTATCGTCTCCCCTTTAAGGCCGGCCTCGTTGCCAAGTCGTGTTTTACGACGCGACCTGCTCTGCCAATTTCAAGGCCCGATGGACCACCGTTGTGTTGGCCGAAAAGTGCTGGTATCATTGGGATATCATTGGGATGATGGTCAGGGAATATAAAACGGACACCTAGAATATATATATATATATATGAAAAGAAAGTTGGAAACCTAGATATATTGGGACATCATTGAGATACAATGAGATATAATAATTTTAATTATAATGTGTAAATCATTTTAGTGTGTTGACAATATTCCATTACCCTCTGGTAAACTAACATAACTATGTGGATGTATTGGCTATATCATTTTAGTGTATTGACTATATTCCATTACCCTCTGGCAAACATTAAAAAAAAAAACTATGGAACATCACCATGCTATTAATGGGAAAATCAACTATTTCTATGGCCAGTTTCAATAGCTATATGTTAGTTTACCAGAGGGTAATAATTATAATGTGTAAATCACCTACAAATGGATCATTATGATCATTTTCCATAGTTATACGTTGAGGCTTTACAGTAGCCAATTTTGACATATCGACAATGGTCATTTTCCATAGCTATGTTAGTACCATCAACAGAACATCAATATTCTTAGCCCAGTTGGACCTGCAGGATGATGGGACCAGCGACATTTTCAAGGTTTATACGAGGTCTATGTAAGGCCGACTGAATCTCCCGCCAAAGGAAAGTACTTCATACGGGACAGTATATGGCAGTGTGTCAAAACCTTGTACCCCTGGTGAACATCAAAATAGCTGGTAAATGGATGTTCATCCCCTAAAAATGGTATTAATAGGTATTGATCCATACCCATATCTTTCCACTGGTTGCTTCACAAGAATTCCCAAGAAATGGTTTTTGATATTCAAAAAACGCGGTAACGGGTAGTAAATACGGTTTTTTATATTCAAACCACCAACCAGATTAGTATGATCCCCAATATATACCCTCTGGTAAACTAACATAGCTTTGGAAAATCACCATTTTCAATGGGTAAATCCACTATTTCAATGGCCATTTTCAATAGCTATGTTAAATTACCAGAGGGTAAAGGGTAGTAAATAATCCCCGAAGCAAATCGGCCTTTGGGGGCCAGCTTCCATGATCTATCCCGGATACATCCATGATTTTTTTTCCCCGCTGATACTTGGCTTTAAATGGTAAACAGCTTCAACTAACATACCCTCTGGTAAACTAACATAACTATGGAAAGATCCACCCATTTTTCATGGGAAAATTCACTATAAATGGTGATTTTCCATAGTTATGTAAACGTTTACCAGGCCGGGTAGTAGTAAAGAGAATGTAGTTGCATCACCCAAAAAGTCCCTCAAAGACGGTCCACAGCTGGGTGTTCAGTGGATTGGATTCCAACGTTGGACCCTTCGGTGCTGGCGATGGCGAAATTCATGTTTATGGTGAATTGGAAAATCCATCAGCAATGTATACTGGTTGGTGGTTTTTCGCCCTACCCCTCTGAAAAATGATGGAGTTCGACAGTTGGGATGATGACATTCCCAATATGATGGGAAAAATAATCCATTCATGTTCCAAACCACCAAGCAGCCATAGCAATTTTCCACTACCAAAGGGTTGATCACCATAAAATCACCATTAATATCCCTATTAAATCACCATATATCATATAATATCATATAAATCATAGAATAACAAATAATTGGAGGATCATTCCGCTTAGTAACTGGTTAATAAGCCATTAAATCGCCAAGCAGCTATAGCAATTGGAAATGGGCCTCTCCCCACAGATCCCACAAATCAAATCGGTCTCCGGACCGCCTGAGGTGGAGACGGGCCTGACATGTCCGGGACATCTGGCGAACATCACTGAAAATACCGTGGTTTAATATGATTTAATATGGGTTTAGTATGGTTTAATGGGATTAAAATGGGATTATAATATGGCAGTGTTGTCAAAACCAATAGTACCCCTTTTTTGTTCACATCAAAATAGCTGGGTTAAAATGGATGTGAATAACCCCCTATTTAATGGTATTAATAGTGTTACCCATATGGATTATAATGGGAAATCTATGGGAAATCTAGATGATTGTTCGTCATCAGAGATCGGAGTTCAATCTTCCCCAAGCGAAAAACGTGCGCACAACGATCACAAACAATCTGTCACTACCACAATGTTCACATCTCTCAACTTCAACACATGGTACAAATATGTACAAATAACATAACTGGTTGGTGGTTGAGCCTACCCCTCTGAAAAATATTAGTCAATTGGGATTATTCTTCCCAATATATGGAAAACATGTTCCAAACTCCAAACCACCAGCCAGATAATAGTGGATTTGATCTGTAACATGACATAAACAAAGGGACCACCTAACTCAAACAATACGTGAAAGGTATAATAATGGGTTTACTTTGTATAAAACAATATGCAGAAAGGGTCTAAATCTGCCACCCCCTAAAACAATATCTAGAATGGTAAAATAATGGAATTACCCTGTAAATCGCCACCTGTTTGGTTTCCCAGTAACTCGCGGCAACCACCATTCACAGATTTCGTCGGGTCCGTTCAAAAAGAATGTCATTTTCTGTGACTGGCGTGAGCTCCGGGCAAACGTCCCGGTTCGGTGCGCAATCTTGAATATGTGGTTCAATTTGGATAAAAATCAGATTGCAATATAGATAATATAGATTTGAAAGTCTGGTGCAGTTTCACGGAAAAAACATGTTGAGTTATGGTGGAAAATCTGGTTTTCCATGAGATTGTGATGGGCTTTTCTGGGAATCATGACCGCCAACCAGGTGAGAATCTAAATCTTGAGATCCGTATCCAGCAAGGATATAACAGTAGCAGCAATATGACTTCATCCATTTGGGTTTGTTCAAAAAAAATACAGTATTTTCCATGAAATGTGATTTGAAAAAAGGAAACATAGCGATATGATGGGATATAGAACCAACAATGAGATATGTTACTGATATATCATATATCAAATGCCCTTTTTCGAGGATCCCAAAATGAATTTGGATTCAATCCTAAACCTTGCTTTCCAGTCTTCAACATTAGGGGCATATAAAAAACTCATGGTGGCTTCGAGCAAAAATGGGAGTAGCCCCATGGAACTTCGAGGAAACTCAAGTCTAGGAGAAATCCACTTGGAAAATTTAGAAGTCAATTGGAAAATCACCGTTTTTAATGGGTAAATTACCGTTTTTAATGGGAAAATCACCGTTTTTAATGGGTAAATCACCATGTTTAACGGGTAAATCACCATACTTGTGATCATGATACCCTCTGGTGAACTAACATTTTGCTATGGAAAATCACCATGCTATTAATGGGTAAATCAACGAACTAAATGGCCATGTTCAATAGCAAACTGTAAACATTTACCAGAGGGTAATTCTTCGGATGGAAAATAAGGTGGATGAAATCACCAATGGCCAAGAAAGGACCTGAAGTCTATCAGAGGCAATTCACTAAACACACCTGATTTGCAACATACAAGAACCCAGTACTCGATATCTAAGGCTTGCAAGGCTAGCCATGTTTAAAGTGAGTTCGCTGCGAGTCGAAATTAATTCACAAGCCCATAACTATTTTTGTTTGAATTCCGATCCAACAGGAATTTCCCTTAGCTATCAAAGCATTTCTGGCTACAACCAAGTACAATATTCATCCCTTCACAAGTAGCCTCAGGTTATTTAACCTACTACAATATGTATATATATATATAGCTATGCAAGCCATGGCCCATTTATCGACGATAAAAATGATGATTTGCCATGATTTACCAATTTTTCACATGGTGATTTTCCACCCATGCAGACCCTTTCTCTCCTCACTGAACTGAAGCACGGTGTCACCATCATTGGCAGTGATCTGTTATGTTGAAACTCTAATAGATCATATAGGCATACCGGCATAGCTGGTAGATGCCAAACTTGACATGTTTTCTGATTCCAAAGAAGTGACAAGTAGATCATCAACATACTCAGAATCTGGATAACTTGATGTGTGGCACTCGAAATGTGGCGGAGACCATCAAACAGGGAGTGGCGGAGGTCTTTCGAAGCAACGATTCAGTGACAAAATCTCCCACCGAAAGAACAGTGCAGCTTTTGGGAGGAGAGGTGGCGGCGATGGATATCACTAGCAAATATGTTGTTTGGGGCCCTGATGCTGTTCTGCTAATCCAACATAAATGTTGAAAGGCCCGTTTGTGGCTGAGAACAGCCCATTTAACATGGTAGTATTCCAAAGCATAGTGAAAGATTACCGGATGGTATAAACACAGACATCTTCCATACACGCTGGTAATCCATGTAATCAATGGTTCAATGGGAAATCAAGCTAGGAGAATCGTCTATGCGTGGCAGATCTGTTGCCAGGCTAGTTTGGGGTCGAGGGTGGGGATTGCACTGATTGCACATCCCAATTCGATAGACTCAATGAATCCTTGATATCAGTTGGAGGGTACCCTTTGACCAACTCGAGTTTTTCCTCACATCATTGCTGTCATTGCTCCATTGAATGCACTTGTGAATCATGGATTTTCCTACGCGAAAGACGATGCCGCAATCAGGCTTGCAGTTGCCCAGGTTCATGGCCTACGTCTCAGGAAAATACTGAAAAAGAATCATCCTACTTAGTGAGTAATGAGTAACATAAGCTGGGTCACGAATTGAATTCTTCATGTACTTTTCATCACAATGCCTGAAAAAGAACTACAGTCACTGTACCATCTGGTTATTTAACATAGCCATGGAAAATCACAATTTTTAATAGGTAAACCCGGGTAAACCATCTATAAACAGGCCATTTTCCATGGCTATGTTGAATAACCAGAGGGTAGGGGTTTCAAAGTGTGATACATCACAGCAACCCAACCCGGCCCCCGGCCCGATTTTTCGTTGTCAGAGCGTGGGCTCGACAAGGAGAAACGACGCGACACTATTTCGCGTCACTGCCATTGCTGCGCTTCAGCAGATATGTAGACTTTGGCAGCCTCCTCTATCCCATCTGGTTGGTGAGGAACACAATGAACACTTCACATCAATTACCCGATTAGGTACTACCTAACTTACCTAACGTGGGAATGGGAATGGAACACCCCCATTTGGAAAAAATAAACATGATTTTGCTGTTCCTATATGTTCCTATAACATCCTATAACGATTTGAGGCTTCCCATTGCCATGTCTGATTACCAAATGCTGGGACCTGGGTTTTCCGGACCTTAATCACTTAATGATCGCAGAAAACAAGACCACCAGTGGGGTTTTGGGAGTCAAAGTTGTTTTGTCTTTTCAAGACCATGACCTCGCATAGTGCTGTCGATCGTCGCAAAATGACCAGCCGCCGCTCGGGCCACATCTTGGACCTGAAGATCTCATATTTCCAAGGGATTATTGATAAGTTGTGTTTAGCGTTCTGAAGTCTGAAGTTGATCTCGAAGGAACTATGGATACACGTTTTTAGAGCTATAGATCATTACAGCACCCCAAAAATACGCGTTATCTCATGTTGTTTCTGCTTCCTGGCGACTGAGACCTCTGGTCAACATAGCCAACTGAAGGGGGTTGGAACCCAAGGTGTAAGTACAGCAATCCTCAAAAAGGTAGAAAGGTAAAACCCTACTAAACTAAACTAGTGATGAATTACTTTTTTATATACCCTCTGGTAATTTAACAGTTCGCTATTGAAAATGGCCCAGTCAAAATTGTTGATTTACCCATTAATAGCATATTAGCATGGTGATTTTCCCATCAGTTACGTCAACGTTTACCAGGCCGGGTATCTGTTCAGGGGATGACCTAATCGTCGTGTTAGATGATTTTGGATGTCATGGATATTGTCCGTGTGAAACACCCCGTTCCTGTGGATGGGGCAGCGAAATCCGCTTATCACCAGTTGAAAACGGTGGTCAACATCCCATTATTTTGGATGGGTTGAAAAACCATCCTTTTGGTGGTGCAGGATTTCGCAACCATCCACCGTAGGATTCAAATCTTTTGTTTCTAGAATTTCGATATGTTTCTACATTACCTTTCGATATTCTACATTAACCCTCTGATGATTTAACATAGTAACATAGCTATTGAACATGACCATAGAAATAGCTGATTTACCTACGTATTGCAAATGGCGATTTTCCACTTCGCAAACTGTTAGTTAGTTTACCAGAGGGTACTGTTGGCCATTGCATATAATATATAGTTCTTTAAGATTTCGATGTTGTTGCAAATGTAGAAACTGGCTGCGGCAAGGCCAAGAAGATCATTGGAAACTGGAGGTGATCCTGCAGATATAAACTGTGGTTCTGGCTGCCACCATCTGGTTCTGGTTGCTTGTTGGTTCTGCAAAGAACTAATGTGGTTTATGGTTCTAAATCTAGTGGTTTGGATCTTATGTGTTGTATTTTTGTTTATGGTTCTAGTGGTCGAAAATCCCTGGCAAAAACAAAAATGAAGAAACTTCAATCTTCTTCACCTCCAGTCTATAGCCATGTAATTAAATGGGCGCGTCCAAACATCTGACAATGATACATCTGACAATCCAAATCAACATCTATAATTAAGTAAAGAAAAAAAGGCTAAAACTCGAATGATAGGTGTATCCCCCATGTTTAGACACGCCCATATCTAAAGAAGTGAGGCGTTACCCAGCAGCCCTGACATGCCACAACAGCACTTGCCAAACGGCCGCCGTTCGTCGCCCGAAAGAGTCAAAGATGTCAGCGGACGTAGTATCCCGCAATGTGCAAAGGTCACCGTGGTATTTTTCTGTGACCTTGGCATGACTGGATGACTGGATGATGGCTTGAATGGGAAATCGATCAATGGTGGGCTTATCCCATGACTGATTCATCTATTGCTATCCCTGGCTAATCAGGAATGTGGAAAAGCCAATGAGACAATGAGAAGAACCAACCCCAAGTCATCACCATATCCATCCCAAATGGTTTAAGCTTTATGATATTGGGATATATTATGATATATTGGGTTTACATATGGGTTTACCACATTCCTGTCCAATCTTAAATATACTGGCCATATATAGGGATTCACTCAGATCTTGGTCGAAAAAAACCATGAACTACTCATCATCTACCAAGCGGGAAACACTGCAAAATCATAGACATGGAAAGGAAATAGAAAACCCAAGAAACATGAATTTCCAAATCTGTATAACCTGGGACTGGAGGGTAAATATGGGTAAATATGGGTGCTTAACGAAAGGGTGTAGCCCCTTACCATTGGCAGTAGGTTGTAGTGTTTTCACCCAGCTGCTGACCATTTAGCAACACATCGGGGACAAGACCGACCATCAAACATAGCTAAAACATAGCTGGAAAATCACCCATTTGTAGTGATGATTTTCCCATTTGTTTAAAAAAACTCTATTTTCAATGTCCAGGTTTGCTTACATACCCCCTGGTAAACGTTTACATAACGAAGTGGAACATCACCATGCTATTAAGTAATGGGAAAATCAACGATTTAAATGGACATGTTCAATAGCTTTATGTATGTTTACCAGAGGGTATCACTTGGAAAAATCCCAATCACCTTCAGCAAGTCTAGGCATTGGGGAAATTTGATGACCATTCGGGTCATTCGGGATCAAACTGCCCAACGTTGACCATTCTGTTTGTGGAATATGGAAACCAGCTTACCCGGCTTGTATATTCTTATCATTGACACTCAGCAGATCTATATACTGTAAAAGTGTGAATGTACAATCCAAACAGTTGAAAGCAGCATGGGAGGCTCTATCTCTATAGATTCTTTCCGTGAATATGTGGTGGTTTCCATAAATGGGGGTATCCCCAAATGGATGGTTTACACTGGAAAATCTTGTAAAAATTGATGATTTAGGGGTACCCCATTTCAGGAAACCTCCATCCCCTGCATTGGTCGTGTTGGCAACGTCCAATACTATACTATACATATAATACATATACATATGCCATACTATACAGTACTAAACAAAAATTTACAATACTGTACTATAATGCACTATACTATACTACTTATACTTATCCACTGGAACCCATGAACCGAAAGAATAAATTACTTTACTTCGTGTGATCCCCACCATGACATTTATACATTTTCTTACTGGCAAATCTTCTGGCATTCTATCTGACATATCTTCTGACATTCTATTTAACATTCTATCTGGCATATCTTCTGGCATATCTTCTGGCATTCTATCTGGCAAATCTTCTGGCATTCTATCTGGCATATCTTCTGGCATTCTATCTGGCAAATCTTCTGGCATTCTATCTGGCAT
>Ga0126342_10015704_pt1 | contig 13240 bp, 8 predicted proteins | sample Cyp1metagenome_FD_92528 | JGI IMG/M metagenome (GOLD analysis project Ga0126342, IMG submission 92528) | Coral microbial communities from Lord Howe Island, Old Settlement Bay, Australia - Cyphastrea 1 metagenome | ecosystem: Host-associated > Invertebrates > Cnidaria > Coral ...
ATGATAGGTATGATAGGTATGGTACGCATGGCATCATTGGAATGTATGGTAGGTACGGCATATGTTCAACACATGTAGTGTTGTGAGAGTACACAGGTAGTAAATAGGAAGTAGATACATAGCGCATGTATATATGACTATAGGTAGCACGTAGGTACTTTGAGGGAGTATGTGTGCTATGTAGGTCGCCGAAAAGGTAGCATGTACCTAGTAAATGCGAGGCTGGTAGTCAGAAATGCTGCAAAGACCTAGCGAATACGAGGCTGGACCTCAGAAATGCTGCCAATAGCTTGCAAATAGAAGGGAAAGGGGGGTGCTACCTGGGGACCCAACCCATTGGGGGGGGTGGGTGGAGAGACGGAGGGCGGGACCATATATATATATATATAACTATATATATATATATTTGAATGGCATTTTTTGGCATCACCATAATTTTCCTTTTTGAACTGCCATTTTCGGCGGTATCACCCCAGTTTCAGACATACCCAGATGCCCATTGTTTAGCAGTTATATAGATCACCTTGAAACAGCAGCGGGGATGACTGTACCATTTGAACATCACCCTCCGTTAGGATGAACGTCACGCAACAGTTGGGCATCCGTTCGGTGTCTGTCAATCATGCTTGGTCAATTCTTATAGACATTCTATTTTCAAGCTATTCGCTACATCTCTGCAAATCATATATCTATATATATATATTTAAATATATTGTCCCTGCCAATCATTGGTGTGTTATCATGTCAACTTTTTTCACATTCAATGTGCAATGTGGTTGATTGATTATACAATATCTACGTAGATTATATTAGTGCTAGTTAAATATTTTTTATACAGTATACAATTATATGCTACCATAACATGTATATCAATGAGAGATATACATGATGATATACACAACTTAGATGTAGAATTATATACAGTATACATAAGTTATATAATGTGATACCCGTGAAAGATGTGAATGTGGGTTTGTCCGAAAGTCGGTTACCCAAAATCCCCTGGTTTAATTATCATATTAATATTCCGTATTAGATGAATATATTTGGGGGTATACCGGTATAACACATGTTCCCATATCGGGTTTGTTTAGATATGATCCCTGGGAGTTTGGGGCCATTTTCAGACGATCGTTGATCTCCATACTGTAGTTGGTTAGTTACACCATCATATCCCAGTATCCAGTATCATCCCCATTCAAACCCCATTTAAAAAAACACAATTATACAAAATTCAAAATCCATAAAGCCACCCCAAATCTCATGAAAACCCGTCAGAACATATTAAAGCCATATAAAACCCCATTACCAACCCCTTCAAACCCCATTGAACACCCATTAAAACCTCATATAAACCACCATTAAGACTCTTTGAAACACCTCAACCCCCCCTTAAAAACGTTCAAACCTTCCATGAATCGAGGAGTCGGGCTCCATGGGCTACGTGACGGTTGCTGGTGACCTTATTGGTGAGTTCACAGCGGTGCAGGGCGGCCTATGCCTGCCGTGCCTCTGGTGTGTGCCTGGGCCTGGAAGATTTTCCCAAACATGACGAAGATTCCAATTTTTGAGATGACTTAAGTTGTTTTAAGATGATTTTTAGCGATTTTTCCGCAGCGATACCCAACTGTTGATTGGCTAGTGGTGGAGGACTTTGGGGGATAGCGGGGCCATCCATGGTGACTAAGAAAACCAACAAGAAATGGTCGTATAATGGGAATATTCTTGGGATATTTTGGGGACTTTGATGGAGAAACAGTTCGGACGCCAAAATTCGTGCTGGTTTATATCGGTTCATCATCATGTTCCCCATGCCATTTACCATGTGAATGAATGCATTTGATGGGTATCCAAGATGCATTATTTCTGGATAAAACTCAGATCGCTACCGTAGCCGCTACCCATTTTCAATGCAAATCTTGACATTTTCCCCATTTTCCCTGTAAAACTTGACGTTTTCATCCATTTTCCCTGTAAAAAGCCTACCATTTCTATCCATTGGATGAGACGCTGCAGGCTTAGACCCCTCGCTTCCAAGGAATGGACGCATCGTGGAAGATTGGCCGCCACAATGGGCATTTGTCACGTGGCATGAAACGCTGTGTTGGAACGAACAAGGCATGAAACAGTCAGGTTTAATGGCGTATATATATACGCACACACATTCACATTAAACAAAAATATAATTATATATATATATATACTTGGAGGATCATCCCAGTTGAAAATAATGGGAATATAGATAATGTTGAATAATGGTTAATGATTCGTAATGGTTTTAGAGATAACCATGTCATGGATTTTTAGCAGCAATACAACTTAGTACAATCTTAGCACAGGGTTCATCATTCATAATGGGATGAGAATGGGATAATGATCGTGGCTATCTGCTTTGGGCATATATCTGGGTAAATTAACGACCTTACTGTTCTCCCTCACAGTATCCCCAAGATAGTCTTATGTTAGTGAATTATGGTTATTTACATACGCATATAAATATTATACTACATATACTATGTATACATACACACACATATATATTTATACGGCAAATGCCTGGGCTTTGCCCGGACCCGCAATGACGACAGGCGACGCATCATCATCATCATCATCATCATCATCATCATCATCATTAGAATTAAACCCTTATTGAAGATCTTCAATGAATGTAGAAGTTGAACGGGGGTGGGAGAATTAAACCCTTATTGAAGATCTTCAATGAATGTAGAAGTTTAACGGGGGTGGGGGAATAAAACCCTTATTGAACATCTTCAATGAATGTAGAAGTTTAACGTGTGTGGGAGTTTTATATTACCTAGTACCTTTGTTGATCTTCCCGATTGAATGTAAAGTTTAACGGTGGTGGGAGTTTAATATTCCCTAGTACCTTTTTTGATCTTCCCAATTGAATGTAAAGTTTAACGGGGGTGGGATTTTTATATTCCCTAGTACCTTTGTTGTTTTTCCCATAGGAATTTAAGGTTTAACGGGGGTGGGAGTTTAATATTCCCTAGTACCTTTGTTGATCTTCCCACTTGAATGTAAAGTTTAATGGGCGTGGGAGTTTAATATTCCCTACTACCTTTGTTGTTTTTCCCGTAGGAATTTAAGGTTTAACTGGGGTGGGAATTTAATATCCCCTAGTACCTTTGTTGTTTTTCACACAGGGAATTTTGTGAAGTTGCATCAACATGTGTTTGGGACTGGGAAACCTCTACGCTGCAACGCCTGGGCAAAGCCCAGGCGTTGCGCGTATATTTAGATATTGTACATATGTGTATATATATATACACATATATACGTTTATATATATATATATATACATATATATATGTGGGTTCGGTGTCGGTGCGTTTTCTGGGCCCCAAGGGTATTATGATCAGGGTTGGTTATCATCATTTTTTATTTAAAATTTAAATGGAAAACACACTGAGCCCATGTGTATGTCAATATGTGGTGTATCATGATATGATGTCGCATGTGTTTGCTTCACAATTAGGCCTTCTTGTCTCAATCTGCTTTCATATCACTGATGCCTCAACACAACATGTTTATAAACACACCTTCGTTCATAAACCATATTGTTTTAGATACAAACCAAACAAAAAAAACAAACAAATATTTCCGAATTAGTTTGCGGACTATTTTTTTTTGTTTTTTTTTTGTTTGCGTTTTCGTTTTATATATGCGTAGAAATTTGCCAGATAACAGGAGGTATTTGCTAGATGACATGAGGTATTTGCTAGATGACAGGAGGTATTTGCTAGATGACAGGAGGCATTTGTAGATGAAACTCCATGCCAACAGTGCCTTGACATAGGATGGAAATTATTTTAGAGAAATGTTTTTTTTTGAAAAAACTTCTTCATTTGAAATTGTAATATTCCTTGAAGTGTTGCAGCATTCCTTTTGAGAAATATATGCCCTTTTCAAGATGGCTGCTTCAATTGGAAACTGCATTCATCTCCGTGAAGTGTTGTAGCATTCTTGTTGGATCTTATGAAAAATACATGCTTTTTTTCAAGATGCTTGCTTCAATTGGGAAATGCATTATTGAAATCATTATTGTTTGAAATAAAATACAATTCCTTTTTGGGAAATGTATATAACTTTGTTTGAAAGAGTTTCTTCATTACAATCCAGATTGTTCCTTGAAGTGTTGCAGCAATCCTTTTGAAAAAATGTATGCCTTTTTCAAGAGGATTGATTCAATTGGGAGATGTAATATCTTGCAAAAAATGTACTTTGTTTTAGAGGTGCCAGTTTCAATACCAAAGTACAACATGTTTTTGTTTGGGTTTTCTTTATATCAAAATGCAAGATTACTTCAAGGATTTGTTACATGCACCCCTTGGGGGGTATGTAATTTATATAAATGAGAAATGAAATGAATGAAGGTGAAAAAAACATATAAAATGAAATATCTCTTTGATTTTTTGGATAAAATATAAACTTATTTATAATTTCTGTTTAAACCTCATTTTCCAGCAAAATTCTCGGGAAAAATAAGGCATAGCATCCAAGATTTCCTGGCAAATTTTAACTGAATTTTATATGTAAAAACTTTATACCTTAAAGTCACATCACTTCATGTCATTTTTTTCAGAGTTTGTGGGAATTTTCTACCTTAATTCTACTTGAATCCAAGAGTTCCATGACATATTTGTAGCAGGTAAGCTTAAGTTTATCTTTCTTATTTCATTTCGATTCTTTGACAGGTTAATGCCAATTCTTTTTTTCTTTATATGTTGTATTAAGACATTGTTCATTTAATTTATTTGTGGCACGCTAATCACATATATTCTAGAAAACCTTGGGAGGTTTTAAGATCTACTTACTGTATCTTTTAATATGCATGACACCTTAAAATCTATTCAAAATCTGTGTCATTGGTGCCCCCTTTTGGAATACCAATAGATCTGATCCACAATACCAATCAAAAAGTCAATGCAAATATCTGTAAAAGAGCCAAGTTTGTACTAGCTTATATATACGTATATATATATAAATAGATATTGCTCTCTTCACATCAAGCAGTGACTGCACATTCTCATCATTTCAATGACATGTTCTCTGCAAAGGCCAACACATTGCAAAATCACAACTTTCAAAAACCCACCTCTGCTCACTACCCGCTCTCTATTTGTAGTGGTATATACATATTGAATATTATTGGACGATAAAATATATGGTATCATATGATTTAGTACAATAGGGATTATTGATGCCACTACTGGATCATCACTTGGGAAACCCCAATATAGCAAACCTACCATGACTGGGGATGGTGGGTTAGGAAATGTGCTCGATGCAATTGCCTAAGAACATCATCTGAACATAGAGACATGTACTTTGACAAAAAACCTGGGGCCCGGAAAACGCGCAGCGCCCATACGGCTATGGATCAATACCTATTAATACCGTTTTTAGGGGAATGAACATCCATTTACCAGCTATTTTGATGTTCACCAGGGGTACAAGGTTTTGACACACTGCCATACATATATATATATTATGTATATACATATCTACAAACATACACCTCCGTGGAGGATCATCGTAGTTGGTGACTGGTTAGTGTTGGCTTATAACCTATTTTTTTGGGGGGGATAATCTACGAACTGGGGAATTACTGGCCACTTTTTTGGGTGCCAAAAAAGTGTAATACACACACGAATTGGATTTTTTTTATTGGCGTACTGATGATACAAGATCAAATTTAAGGGTGCCCCATTGTGACGAATCCATATATATATATATACAGGGATTTAAATAGAATCATCAACAATGGTGACTTAACCGCCATGATGGCGATATTTTGGGGATGTAGTGGGGGTATAGGGATTGAATCATTAAAACTTGTGATTTAACTGGGGATTTTTTGAGGTTCACCTGAGTTAGTGGCTTAGTTCACCCCAGTTATACTGTAACTGGACCGACCTACTTACCCTAGTAACAACAGGCCCCTTACCAACTGGGGTGAGACACCAGGGATGTACATGAATATACACATACACAAACATAAATACATGCCTGCGGGTGCAAAACTGCGCAAGTGGTCACCGCAATATCCAATAAACAATTGAGTTTCCCTCTCTTGCTAAACGATAGGCATATACACAAATGTAATCACATGTAGATCTACATTCATTATAATCAAATGTAGATCTACATATTACATCCCCACGTGCACATGTGCCATGGGTCACAACCTGGTTTATTCTCTCATAAAAGAGGATGGTCATCAATCGATTTATAAGGAAGTGTGCAGCCTTGAGAAGGAATCCCCAATGATGGTGGGATGACCATACTCCATTTTTTTAGTGTTTGACCATGGCACATACAAACACGAGCATATAATCTACATAACATAATATCAATACGCACACAGATACTCTAGATGAATATAGCTGTATGAGTATAGATCTATATAATCTGAAAGATATTAATTGTATAATTCACAAGTACCCTTTGGTGGTAATTTAACATACTCACGGAAGATCACAGATTTTTACTAGGTGAAATCCATCTTTCAAAATTGGTAAATGTCAATAGACTTAACTACCGGAGGGTAGATTGTATCTCATCTAATTACTTTTATTGAAGCGGAAAAGTACAATTGCCACGTTTATCAGAGAGTAGGCGCAGCATGCCAAATTCTAGCTCATACACAGGCGCACACAGAGTAGCATTCAGAAGTGGGATGGGTCAAAACCTATGATTCATATTGACTCATGGCGTATTGTGGAGGGATGACCATCCACAATTCGCTCACAGCACACATAGTGAACATCCACAAGGCTGGCATTTGGCAGCCCGGCTTAGCCCGTTTTTCAAACGACTGTGTCTTAGGCTACTACGCACGACTGAGATGTGATCAGTTCTGTACCATCGTTCAGAAATTTGGAGGTCGGCCCTGGGACATTTCGGTCGAAAATTCTGGTTGCTTGGAAATGGGGTCGGCTGGAATGTCTAGGACCCCAGAAATTCAGATAGGATTTTTTGCATGATCCGATTCTGTACTGTACTGAAATTGTGTAACTTAAGTGGATACTTAATAGGTTTTTTTACTGCTCTATTTACAAGCCTCAACCATCCGGGAATCCGTTTCCGAAGGCAACCTGACGAAAATTCGGGGTGCCCGATTTTAGGAAACACCCACGACCTAGGTTCATATACAGTACTTGGTGGCTCATCCCACTTAGTACGTGGGTTATAACCCTAGTTGCCACTAGTACTGCACAAGGCGGCGGCGGAAGTTTCAAAGATAGGAGCACTATAGGAAAGGTTGGGTTGTTGGAGTGTCGATGACGGAGTGGCAGGTGGCTGGAGTGTCGATGTTTGACTGCCACGTCCTGTTGATCTTCTTGATGAATTCTCATATTCAACCATCTTTCTTTTTGCGTATCTGTTTGTTATTTGATTGCCTATCGGCCTGTCCATCCATGTTGTCTATCTATCTTTCTATCTATATATCTGTCTGTCTATCTGTCTAACTATCTAGCCGTCAATCCATCTATCTAGTCTATCTGCCTTCTCCTTCTATCTATCCAACTATCAAACTGTGAATCCATCTATCTACCTTATCTCTCTATCTCCCTATCTATCTGTCTATTTGTCTATTTATCTGCCTATCTATCTATCCATCCATCCATCTATCTATCTATCTATCCATCCATCCATCCATCCATCTATCTATCTATCTATCTATCTTTCCAACTATCTATCTATCTATCTGTCTGTCTATCTATCTATCTTTCTAGCTAGCTAGCAAGCAAGCAATCTATCTATTTATGTATTTTCGACAGCTCAACGTCCAAAAGTGGTCCGAACGTAGTGTGTTTTTCACATTTCGACTTCGAAATATGCTTAGAGCCAGCATGGCGTGCACTTTTTCAACATCTCAACTTCCAAGAGTGGTCCAGAAGCGGGGTGTTTTTACATGCTTTTACCATTTTGACTTTGACATGTGCTTCGCGCCACAACAGCGTGCACTTTTTCGACATCTCAACTTCCGAGAATGGGGTGTTTTGTACGTTTTGCCTTCAACATGTGCTCGTGCCACAGCGGCGTGCGCTTTTTGACATCTCAACGTCCAAGGTGCTGTGAACCTGGGGCGTTTTGTGCATTTTGTTTTCAAAATGTGCTTCGTTTTGGTCTCTCATCCGACCAGATGGCTCCGCACCCGCCGCTTTAGCGAGCCTACTTTTCGATCCTCCGGAAACAGGTGAAAAACACAATGTTTCGCGACTTTTCCACCTTTTTGCGCACCTTAATCCTCTTTCTGCTGATTCTTTGTCTTCAGACCCGTTCTCTTCTCGGACTGCTCTCGCTACTGTTGCCGCATCTGTCCACAAGTCGGAAATTTGACTTCTAAACTTTCCTCGATAAGTGGAATAAGCCGGGTTAATCCATTTATCACTGGGGTTATAAACCACTTAAAAAGTCAGACGAGCCACCAAGCATGAATCACAATTGTTGGTTTTATGCATACAGCGACTTGGGGCAAATCGGTTTCGTTGCTGCAACCTTGTGTCTTTCCATGTCTTTCTACTCTTTTTCGAAAACCCACTTCTAGCACCTTCCATACACATTTGTCGCGGATTCTTTGAAATCAATTAGATGGTCAATGCTCTGAATTTTCTCTATCACATTTTGGGAGTCAAACGACATCGTCTTTGAAACCGAATTGAATCACTATATAGTGCCATACAGAATAGGAACAAATCAAAGACCAGGGTATCCAGGGTCCTTTCCTTTTTACCGCAATTTTTTCCACAGGGTGAAACCCCTCAGTTGCGTTTGTGTGTGACTTTAGTTTCAGGCCATGCCGCCATGAATACTGTTAAATTATATTTCCCTGATCAACTCTAGTCCGTCCAAGAAGTGATGCACCTCAACTTAGCGATTTCATACGTCAGTTATTTAAATCCCATGAAAAATCCCTATGTTTCGTGGTGAATCACCATTTTTCATATGGTTTTCCTATGGTTTCCCCATGGTTTCAAGCTGTTCAACGTTGGGATTTTTTTCGCAGGTCCATTGTTCCAATTTCTGCAGATTTTCGGCATCTTCCTCGTCAGTGAGGCAGATCTTGGCTGAAAACCATGGGTTACCCCCAAAATGGGTTGAATTTTCCCGCGATTCACAATTGTTTTTTGAGGGATCTAATCGTCGACTTTGCCAGAAGTACCATACATATACTTGGTGACAAAGGGGGTGAGTCAGAAGTGGTTCACCCTTGGGTTAAACAAGATACGGAAACTCCATCGATTTCTAGGACATGATCTATAAATGGTGGAATTTCCAGATGTTTAGCATACTGTTTGCAACATCTTCGTATACGCTCCCTCCAACCACATAAACCTTGCCTAAATGAGGCTTGGAAAATTACTTTCCTCTAGAAACATCTAGAAACGGGTAATCCTCAGGGTCTGAATGTTAGCTGAGTGGATAGTTAATTTTGCCACTCTCGGGGTACTAAATAAACTTGATTTTGCCACAGAAAAACGAATCAAATTGCAGATATATGATGCATTGGTATATCGTTGTTGCTGGGAATCTCTAAAATCAAATATATACAGATTTTTCCATATATGCCATTGTCAGAAATTTGATTGAAATAATATATAGTAGAAATAATATATATATAGATATGATTCCCAATTTCATGGAGAACTAATCATCCCAATCATCCCAGCGAATTTGACCCTGGCATAGAGCTACAAGGTGAGGCCCCTCATGGTGACTTTCGCTTCACGGCATCAAGCCGTCCAGGAAGTGATGCGCCTTAGCGATTTCATACATCAGTTATATAAAATCCCATGAAAAATCCCTATGTTTCGTGGCGAAATCACCATTTGTCCTATGGTTTCCCCATGGTTTTCCTATGGTTTCCCCTGCCGCAGATCGAAGCAATGGACCAGACAGGGGTGGAGGTCACAGATGTCAACTTGGATGAGGTGGGGACAACCCAAGCAGTTGACCCGTGAATGGGATAATAATAGGACTATCGGGGTTAATTTTAATTTAACTTAATAAAATCTGAGTAATAATGGGAAGTGATCTCACTTAATAGAATTTGAGTAAGAACAGGATGCTAATGGTTACGAATCTATTTAAATTGACAAGGATTGGAGAATATCTGGATACTAGTAGCGGTTAATAATGGTGAATAATGGGAAATAATGGGGATATATCAACCATGAATATGATTGGAGAATATGTGGACATTTGTAGTGGCTAATAATAGTGAATAGTGGGAAATAATGGAGATATATCAACCATCGTAGTGATAATTTATGTTAAATATATGCTATACAGTTATACTGTTGTATATATATTATGTATTTGTTATATATATATATATATACATGTGTATACTCTGTTATATATGTTGCACCCCCTCCCCCCCCAATGGGATGGGTCCCATATACTGCCTCCATATGAGATCTTCCCCCTCCCCCTCTGTGGTTTGGTGGGGGTGTGGCACTGTCCCCCTCCCCCCGTGGTGTGGTGGGGGTGTGGTATGGTGTTGGGTATGTATGGTGATGTATGGTGTGTATGGTCGGTCTGGTATGGCATGTTTGGAAAGTATGGCATGTTAGGTATGTATGGTAGGTATGGTATGTATGGCATGAATGGTTGGCATTGTATGGATGGTAGGTATGGTATGTAAGTCTGTTGGGAATGGTATGTTTGATATGACAGTATGTATGGTCTGTATGGTCTGTATGGTCTGTATGGTCTGTATGGTATGTATGGTTACTATGATGGGTATGGAATGTTTCCTATGTCAGGTAGGTATAGTATGTATGGCCTGTATGTTTGGTATTGTATGCATGGTAGGTGTGGAACTATGTTTCATATGTATGGTATGTGTGGTATGTATGATAGGTATGATAGGTATGGTATGTATGGCATCATTGGAATGTATGGTAGGTACGGTATATGTTAAGCACATGTAGTGTTGTCAGAGTACATAGGTAGTAAATAGGAAGTAGATACATAGCGCATGTATATATGACTATAGGTAGCACGTAGGTACTTTGAGGGAGTAGGTGTGCTACGTAGGTCGCCGAAAAGGTAGCATGTACCTAGTACACGCGAGGCTGGTAGACAGAAATGCTGCAAAGACCTAGCAAATACGAAGCTGGACCTCAGAAATGCTGCCAATAGCTTGCAAATAGAAGGGAAGGGGGGGTGCTACGTGTGGACCCAACCCATTGGGGGACCATATATATATATATAACAATAATAATACATTATAATCTATATGTGCATATTATTTAGGTATGCATATATGTTTGCACTTGTATTTTTTTTTGTATATCATAACTATATGTACTTCATATATGTGTATATATGTTTTGTGTGTACGTCTTACATTTGTATATCATGTTTTTTTTTTTTAATGCTATACATATGTATATTAAGTTATATTCAAGTGGTCCATGTAATTATATCTATATATATATATTGATTGTATGTATATATATATTTATGCTACAGGATGGGCCCCCTCAGTTATATGTTGGTTTAAAAACCATTATAACCCAATTAACTATAGTTAAAACCATTGTGCACCCAAATAACTATAATTATATCTACCAAAAACCATAGTTTAGCCACTTATAAGGCAACTTAGCTATCTTGGGGGTCCCATCCTGTATATATTTGCAGGTGATCTATATGTGGTACCCCCTGGTCGCCACCTGGTGTCACCTCAGGAGCTGCTGAAAGGCTTCGGCCGCCGGGCGGAACGTTTCGCCCGGATGCAGCAGCCAGGCGAACTGGGCAACCCAGTGGACTAATGGCGATTAGTATTGGGTAACAATGGGTAATAATGGGTAATAATGGGTAATAATGGGTAATAATGGGTAATAAACATTAATTCATCAATGGGTTAATGCTTAATTAATGGCAAATTATGGTTAATTAATGGTTAATTAAATGGTCAATGAATGGTTAATAATGGTGATTTTTTTAATTATGTGATACTCATGAAAAGGGAAGTAATGGGTTAATAGGTTGATAATGGGTTTATTGGTCAATAGGGGTTAATAACGATGAGTAAGGAGTAACAGTGATGATTACTGATCAAAGATGATTATTAGTGGTTCATAAATGATGAATCATGTGAATACTAAAGATGATTAATTAGTAGCGGTTAATTATAACATATTATAACCAACAATAATGATTGATAGTGGATAATAACCATTACCCTTCTGGTTGCTAGTGGTTAAATTGTGGTTAATACAATGATGGTGGCGAATAATGGGAAAACATTGGTTAATAGTGGTTAATAATGCTGAATGGGAAAACAACTAACAATCATGGATGAATACTGGATAATGGGAATAAACCATTTGATGTGTAACATAGCTATAATAGCGTGGTGATACACATGGGTTCTTCTTAAAAATGAGGATCCCCAAGTCACTATACAGCGGGTGGTTGCGAATTCCTGCTCCAGTTGATATGTGTCATTTAAAGGGTTCCAACCATCCACGGTGGTGCAGGGGTTCTTCCATCCACACTAGGTTTCAATACTAAAATTGTCTCATGATTTGGTTGATTTGGGAGTACCTTCTTTTTGGGAAACTTCCATATATACATATATGTAGTGATTGTTGTATATGTATATAGTGGGATCGTATATGAACCGATGGTGAATTGTCTGTACATCTATATGCATACAATGTGGTAAACCCAAATAATCATCTTCTATCGGGATACAGTGGGGAGATTGCCAACAAGGATCGTGGCAAACTGGGGTTCCATGCGGCGACTAGTGGTCATAAGAGACATCATCCCAGTCATAGGGGTATACCCCATAATAACCCTCCATATATTGGGGATGGTTTATTATTGGGTTTACCCAAATTATATATATGTATATTTGTCTGCATAAATTATTTTGACATGCATGCGACGTCACTTGAATGTTGGTAGGATTCGGGGAACCATCCCCAAAATGGACGCATGATAGCAGCTACATTCAGCGTAGTGTTTCTTTTTTACAAGTGAGCCATATTGTACAGTAATATATACAAATATAATCACATCTACATATAATCATGTATATATGTATATATGTATATATACATATGTATATATACATATATATATATATATATATATATACATGTATGTATTTGGTCACCCCCCAAACCACCAGAACCTATCTTCCTCATTTAGTTTTCTTTTGCCGGTGTAGACCATATTTCTATACCCA
>Ga0126342_10015705_pt1 | contig 13240 bp, 12 predicted proteins | sample Cyp1metagenome_FD_92528 | JGI IMG/M metagenome (GOLD analysis project Ga0126342, IMG submission 92528) | Coral microbial communities from Lord Howe Island, Old Settlement Bay, Australia - Cyphastrea 1 metagenome | ecosystem: Host-associated > Invertebrates > Cnidaria > Coral ...
AGCAGCAGACAGAACCTCAAAGGAACGCTCAGTAGGGGACAAAGAACGCTCAGCACGGAACAAAGAGATGTGACCCAAGAGTTCGGCGGCAAGTCCAGAAGCCGAAGCAGGAGCAGTAACCACAACACGCAAACCACCAGGCAGAGACACACGTAGCTCAACGTCTTCGTGATGGCCGGTTTGGGACTGGCTCATCCACGTATGAGGCCAGGAGTTGAGAACGGTTGGGAGGAGGCCCCGGAGAAAATCCAAAGGGGCTGGCAGCAGAAGGTCCACGGAAAAAGGCCGGGAAAAGTCCAAGGCCAGAAATCCAGTAGAGCAATAAGCCAGCACACAGGAAACCGGTAACCCAACCAAGGAGAAGACAGAAACCAAGCAACCCAAAGCTAGGGGCCGTACAGTAGGACGGACAACCCAAGCCCCAGAAATTGGATCGGACACCCTCCAAGGCCAAACCAAGAATCGCACGCGGGGTCATGCAGCTTGAGCAATGCATCAACGGCATTTGATTTCCTGAAGTCAAAGTTTGTTCATCCCCAAAATCGTTAAGCGAGACATATCCACCAAATATATCATCTACAAAATCTAGAAAAACCTTATATTATATTTGGATGGTAGAACTAAAGTTTAAACCGTGGTTAATGTTCCCTTAAAGCATTCTTTGGTAAGTTTAACATGTTTAACAGTATTTTAACTATCTTGGTTGCTGATGGTTGCTGTATGTTTCTGGTCTCTAGGCCCTGGACTTTTTGACCTCTTCAGCCTCATCTCCACTGGCATCGCTGACATCACTGTCTCCATGGATTGGCAGTCTGCTTGACCGCAAAGGTCGACCTACAGCATGATAGTCACTATGAGCAGCAAATATATTTTCTAACCCTGGACAACTTGGTCAACTGATTCAAAGATATTCAAAGTGTGTACGCGGGAAAAGTCGGAAAAGCAAAGTGTTCGAATATTGTGCTGAGTTTCAAATCTCGTTGATGCTTTCGGAGACGTCATACTCATGAAGGCGACGCAGGAGCTCTGGCACTTTGTGAATATTGACTTCAAGTCTTCTGTTGACAGTCTTAGCGACTGAGCAAAACAGGGTCTCAGCACATTCCAGCAAGGGTACAGAAGAACATTGGGCAGCACGGTGTGTTGCCAAAATGAGATTGACCTGCTCAAAAGAAAAAAGCATGCGTTCCTCAATCTCGGCGTCATCTCGATCACGTTCCAGTCGCGGCTGCTGCGGGAAGTCCAAATCTAGCGCTTGCACCAGCGTCTCCCGAATGGCTTGCCACTCTGAGGTCATGCCAACAGCATGGAGAAGGAATGGCAGGTGCGCAGCATGCAAGAAACGACCTTGACCTGCTCGACCTGCTCGACCTGCTCGACCGGGATCGAAGCTACCATTTTTACACGTTCGCTCGCCATCTCCCAGCTGAACATTGCGGTCTGGTTCCTTCGCATCAGAACTGTCTTTCACGGAATAGCTGGCTGCATAGCGTTCAAAGGCGGTCCGCAAATGCTCACGTTCCCACGGCCCAGCAGATTCAACAACTTTCAAGAGCTCTTTGAAATCCAGAGTTGAAAACCGTGAAACCTCTTTAGCAAGCATCGCAGCAGTTTCATCTGTGATACCCAAGTATCCCAAGTGGCTTAGAATATCAAACAGGTCACTGCAATTGATGTCTGCACCACTTGACTTGAATCGCAAAAAAGCCTCCTTGACACAGAACTTTTCATAAGCACTGAGTCCACTTCGATCTTGTCTGGCTAAATATTCAGAAGCACCGCGGCAGCCCTTGATGCGACGACTTTCTTCCAACTCACCATCAAAGTCCAAAGGTGGCAAAGAGACCCTGGATGACCGCCCGCTTCGAGTACGGCCAGGCAAATAAGCTTCCAGTGTTTGAGTTCGAGATTCGGACCTGGACACCTTCTCCGACTTCTCCGACTTCTCCGACGTTTCAATGGGCTCCAGAACCGTCCTCCCTGACAGCGCATGCTTTGGGACTTCTAGTGTCCAACGCCGAATAGGTGGGGGTCGGAGAGACTCATATGGCAAGAGCGTTGGACATGCTAGATGACCAATGCTTTCCTTTTCCTCTCCACGTCTTTTCGGAACAGATGGGGTAGATGGCCATTGCAGCATGACCGGGACATGTGCACATGCCCTCCAACGAGAGAATGGACTTTGGGAAATTACTCCTGGGGCTATGGCTGGACTGTTGCTCTACACTACTCTTCACTTCAATTCAAAGAATTCGAAGAATTCAGATATTTATAATTCAGCAATGTATATATATATATATGCTATATTCAGCTAAAGCTTATGCAGCTTGTTCTGTCCACATTCCATCACATTCCATCACTCTATTTCATTGCCAAGCGACGACCTTAAGCCAAGCCTCGGCGATCACCCCAACACACCAACCAAACCTTGCAATACTTTGCGTGGTTTCAAAAAGATTATGAATGTTGATGAAACTTCTTTATGACTTGTTCATAACTTCTTTGTTCATAATATTCCCCAATGCAGGAAAGAACAATAGATAAAAAATAGATGTGTTGGAGGCGTCCGTTTCGCACAGGCGAGCTGAGGCGAGCTGCAAGGATTTAGCTCGGGTTGGCGAATTGGGCATGGAAAACTGGTCTGGGGTCGCACACCGTCTCTGAGTTCTGACGGAGACCAAGACTGACTAAGACTTCTTGGATCTTCTTGGCTTACACCAATTTCACAGTCTTGGCTTGGCTGACCCAGACCCACGAAGTTGCATCAGCAATCTGACACCGTCTTTGAGACCAAAATTTGCTTCATATCCAGCTGCCGCACACTGAAATCATTCAAAGGCTTCAAAGGCCCTTGTAAAATCTAGAGTTATCTCTAAAGGCACCACCGAAACTTGCTATATCTGTGCTGTCCAAATGTGTGAATGTTTATTGTTTTGCTGTAAAAAAATATCCGTTCATCGATTTACACTTCAACTATTCTTCAACTTGCCTGTCACAAACAGCTGCTGTTTGTCAGGGCATTGTCAACCTTTTATAAACTAGCCAGTTTGAAAACAAGCCTTGTTTTATGCAGCATGTATAGAAGGAACACATTTCATTGCATTGCGCCACATTACATTTTCGCTTTCAGGAGAGTTGACAATGTGGCATATTCATGCATATTCCATAAATGCCGGCTCTGGAACAGGTCAGTGCATTGGAAATTCCGAATCCAATTTTTGCGGAGCTGAGACACTGTGCAGGATTATAACGTCACCACCGAGGAGTTCAAATTTCAAAATTTGCTCCAGGGTCGCCAACGATGGCACTTGCAATGCGGCCGCAGCACCAACCACTGCCAACTACTGGCTATCAGTTCTTGTCACTTCAGACTTTCGATCTTGTCACATTTCCAAGGCTGCCTACCTTTGAGTTTGGTAAATAGACAGCATCACCTCAAATCTGCCCACCTGATTTCAGCTAGTTTCGTTCCATTCTCAGAATTTTTCCAACAGAGGGTGTCTCCTGCTTTAACCTCTCGTGCGACCTGGTCATGGCTAAGTAAAACAAACTGGTAGTGGCTGAGGTACAGATCGAAATCGTAGTGGCTGAGGTACGTTTGCAGCCCATCGCAAGAAAAATCGCTTACATGCGAAAAAAAGGATTGAGGAGAGCTGCCTTGGCACTCCTGTATAGGCAAAAGAAATATTGCCTATATTAACGCAGGTCCTTACAAAGAACTTGGGGGTTGCTAGCAGGTGTTCAATTCCACTTTGCTGACTCTTCTTCAAACACTAGAAATCATTCACTGGCACGTAACATGTAGCATCACGAATATGAGCCTGATCTGGTGAGAGATTCCAAACTCGATGGTTTGTGCATCCTTCGCAAGTGGAAGTGAAGGTCAAATAATTCAAGCGAGAGCAAAATTTCTGAGACTTTCGATGTTTGCTCAAAGATCGGGAGTAGTCCACCAATCACGGCCGTTTTCCATCCTCAATGGCAAGGCAGACAACACGATAAGTGTCAAGGAATGCTGTATCCGTGCACCCTTCTACATGTTCCCTCCCAATTCACCGCTGTCCTCCAAGTTCAACCATTTGATTCAATGCAAAGTGCTGGTCAACACTGTAAAACAATTTTCACAATCTTCATATATATATATATATTTAAATAATGTTTTGAGAAAGCTGGGTATTCAGCCTTCGAAACAGATCCTGACCCTGGTTGGCTGAAGTTTGCATCAAGGGTAGTTGTGTTCGTGTATGTGTGTGTGTGTGGGTGTGTGGGTGTGTGGGTGTATGTGTCTGTGCGTGTGTGTGAAACGTCTGAATAAACGTAAAATTTCGCCGCCGCTTCATTATTATTATATATATATATATATTATTGCAGCAGGGGATCACCGGGGCCCCGGGGGGGTCGGTGATCAACGAAGACACCTCCCCGGGGCATGTGTACACGTACCTGCTGGGCTTTGGTGGTGCACCTGGGCGCATTTAAGTCGCAGCTGGTGGCCACCATAGCTCATATATATGTATATATATATATATATGTTTATACTATATATATATATGTATATATATATGTATATATATGTATATATATGTATATATATGTATATATATGTATATACCTCTAAACTACTTGGATGTGCTGGGATTCAGTTCCCAACGGATCACTCTAATGATCCATTTCTTGTCTAGTGTCACTTCTATGGGGGCTCCGACATGGTGCCATGGAGCCATTTGAGGCATCCCTTTTTAGGGAGAATGTGGACTGACCTGACTTCTGAATTCACACATTTTAATTTAGTAATTCGTTTAAGTAAAATGAAACAGCCGGCCTTTCGGTTTTGCACCTTTTGAGATGTCCCGCTGCTCCTGTCGTCCTTGTGAACCTTGGGAAAGTTCCAGTCTGTTCACGGGAAGCCATACCGAACAACCAGAGACCTTCGTTTATCGCAGATGCTCAAGCTCTGCAACATGACAAGGGATATTGAAGGCAACAGGCATGTCCTCTTCCTGCAGGTATGGTCTTTTTGGTATCTGGTGGGGTCAAACATTGTGTGCATCTAATTCATTTGAACTTGAACAGCCGTTTAATGCCTATGTGGTGTGACCGACTACCGTCCCTTCAAGGGAGTGACGCACAACTCTTTAGGTTTGAGCTGAATCCCATTTAACTTTTTTGTTGTTTCACTCCTCTTCACCAACTAGTTCCCCATTCGGTCCCCTATTTCATGCGTTCTTCCCTCCCCAGGTAGGTTGGGTCCTGTGCGTGCCTAGGTAGGCGTAGGTTTCGCTGTGGTAGGTTGGTTCAGGCGCTTCCGTCCTTCCCCCCTCCGCTGGTCTTGTTTCGTGTCTGTCGGCCTCCGCTTTTCTTTTCCCTTGCCCTTTCAGGGTTTGCCCGCTCCGGGCCAGGTGTGTTGGTGTGGGTGTTTGCTCCTTCTCTCTTCTTTTGCGTTCCCCTCCTCGGGTCCCGGCTAAGTAATCTTTCATCTCATTTTCACTTTTATCTCATCTTCATTCCCCTTTTCATCCTCATCTTCACCTCATTGCATGCAAACCACCCTGCCTCTGGCAGGGTGTGTGGGTGTGTGTGTACCATCTGTAGAGATGTAAAACTTCTTAATCTGGAGGGGCGTGTGGCACCCATGTCCTACCACGCACAAGCAGCTGGGGGGATCTATATTGTATCGCTGTTGGTTTATATCGTCATCGTCTCCTGTGATTTTTGATATATATATATGTATGTATCTTCATCATATCATTTGATTGTTGGTATCTTTGCGCGTAAGATGCATTCCACAACAAATTCACAATGACAGTTCTGAGCAAGACTGTGACTCATACTGGATTCGTCAAGGTGGCATGATCCCTTCGGGGAGTACCTTTCTAGGTAGGAACTTCGATCCTCCGACCTGATCTCTGAATTTACCGTTTTTGAACCTAGTAATTCGTCTAAGTAAAGTGAAACAGCCGGCCATTTTTCACTTCTCACCTTGTCGACTGTCGTCGTGTTGAACAGCTGCCCGCTGTTTGGGGACTCACCTTTTTTGAATTTCAAAGGTCAGTAGTTGTCAGCTGCGCCAACATTCCTTTTTTCAACGTTGCTCGAGAGTTTGACTGACATGGCTCAGCAAGTTCTACATGATGACATGCTCAGGCAGGTTCACGACTTTAGGTGTGGTCCTTCTTGCTCTTTTTGGTCTCTGGTGAGGTTCACTTGTGCACCAATTCGAAGGGTTGAACACTTAAGCCGTTTATAGGGCTGCCTCGAGCCTTATCACGACTCTTGCGCGCACATCATTTGTCATTAACTAGGTCCCCATGGGTCCCCTTTCTCATGCGTGCTCCCGTGTTAGGTCAGGTTTGGGTCCTTCGCGTGCCGAGGCAGGTTTGGCTCTCGCCTTGTAGGTTGTGTCAGGCGCTTCTGTCCGCCGCCCCCTCCTCTGGTCGGTGTTTGGCCCCTCGTCCGTCCGCTTTTTCTTTTCCCTTGCCTTTTCAGGGTTTGCCCGCTCTGGGCTAGGGCCAGGTGTGTTTTTGTTGGTGCTTTCTCTTTTTTCGTTCTTCTCTTGCGTTCCCCGCCTCGCGTCCCGGTAAGTAGCTGTCATCTCATTTTCATGGGAAAGCCTACAGCAAGACCCTGAATTTCAATGTCATTGTCATCTCACTTTCATTTCCCTTTCATCATCTGCCCCGCTGCTGCGGGGCGTGTGTGTGTGTGTGCGTGTGCGTATGTGTGAGTATGTGTGTGTGTGTACCATCTGTAGAGATGTAAAACTTCTTAATCTGGAGGGGCGTGTGGCACTCATGTCCTACCACGCGCAACGAAGCTGTGGACATGAGTGGGAAGGGAAACGTGGCCGGTTTCCCGTACCTGCAATTTTATGTAAATGTATATGTATAGTCCTGCCCCTGGGCGCATTTAAGTCGCAGCTGGGGGGGACCTATATTGTATCGCTGTTGGTTTATATCGTCATCGTCTCCTGTTATTTAAATATCTATATATATATATGTAGCGATGTATGTATGTATGTATGCATGCATGCATGCATGTATGTATGTATGTATATTCATCATATCATTTGATTGTTGGTGTCTTTGCACGTAAGGTGCATTCCACAACCAAATTCGCAATGACAGTTCTGAGCAAGGGTGTGAAACGTCTGAATAGACGTAAAACTTCGCCACTGCTTCATTCATTATATTTTATGTATATTATATATATATATATGTATATATATATGTATATATATACATCTAATCTACTTGGATGTGATGGGATTCAGTTCCCAACGGATCACTCTAATGATCCATTTCTTGTCTAGTGTGTGTTTGCTTGCTTTCTTGTTTACTTGATTGCTTGCAGATCTTGCTGAGTTCTGAAAAAGAAAATTTATTGATCTTTGATCTGCAAAAGGATTTCCTAAACCACTCCAAGGAAGCTATGGAACTTTATGTACATAATACATATCTATGAATCTACTCTTCAGGCGGATACCCAGAAACTTCTCCGCTGTTCGGTCCAAGGATCTTTTTGACGATCTTTGTGCGGATCAAATAGTCTCCGAACCTTTCGTCCTTGAATTTATCCTGTCACCATCAAGTCTTGGGATGTCTCAAAACGAGAGTTACGACTTGTTCAAAGAAGCAAACATGGCATGCAACATGGATGATGTTTTTTTTGCGAGCATTTCATGCCTAGCAATCCTACTATTAAGGCCCTTGGCCATTCTTCCCCTGCCTGGGCATAGGTGCTAAAAAGTGGAGTCAGGATCTTGATGATTTCATCCTGTGGCTGAAGATGCGCATATTCAGAAGTTTTCTGAGCATGGTCTTCGACCGGTTCCAAACTTCAAGCTACGGGCTTGCCAACAACAATATCTTCAATGACACTGGGCTAAGTCCGAAATGCTTCCTTGCACTGCATGTCTCTATCTCAGGAGTACCACGAGAACAAGCAGCAATCATGCAATCTCGACTTTTCTGTTTGCAGCCTCATTCACTGATTCCGCGTATAAGGTGTTCAAGCGCTTACCCACAAAGTCAGCACCTTAATTCTCTCAAGAATGGACTGCCAAACAACTTTTATCCGACATGCTAATCCTGGGTGAAGTCAAGCAAGAGGATTCAAGGTCAAAACTGCAAGCAGCCGATACGATACATGTATGCACTTGCATCTTCCCTGATACTAAATGAGCTCAGCACCCAAGTACATGTTGTAAGTGCCAGGAGCCTTCAAACGAAACAGGTCAAGACACAAGGGGAATCTTGCAAGTTGCAAAATAGGTTGCAAAACAACACATCAAAGGAGGCCTTGCCGATGAAGCCGATCTCAGCCATAGATGGCCTGAACTCTGTTCAAAAGAGAACAAGAAATAAGTAGTAAGTCTGTGAAACGCATGGAAAAACGGATGGGAAGATAGTAGTAAGTCTGGTTGTCAGAAAGCCTGCCGCAGGAATTGGGGCATCCAGTCATGCGGATCACAATGTCTTCCTTCAAACGTCAACGTCGGCTTCGGTATGTCCCTGAGATGGTGGAGGTTGTGCTCTCAATATATATATACATATATATATATATATATATACGTATATGAACTAAATATATATGTGTATGTATACATATATATATATCAATATATATAATTTATATAATGTACGAAAGATGTCTAAATAGTGATGATCCGAATCGCTCATCATCCGGGCTGTCCGCGTCCTGGCCGATGCCGCACTTGTCAGCAACCGCCTCCAGGCGCTCCACCAAAGTGGGCAAGTAGCGCTCGGCCTCAATGACAAAAATGGTGAATTCACCAGCAAGAAAATAATGAACAAAAAACACATACTGTATGTTATTTGTGTGTGTGTGTATCTAATATATACATATTTGCCCTCACTTCATAGGATGTCTTAAGATGTAAGAATGCATATGTTTGTAGCCATAGTATATGTGTACATATGAACACAATGTAGAATGTCCAAGAATGGGGAAGGGCCCTCGGTGTATGACAATGAAAGAATTCGGAAAATTGAGGCTTTACACCATGGGATGTGACTAATCGGCCGTAATCAAACCTGCCATGATGGAAATTCTTCCATGTGTAAATAATGGATGATTTTCTCATCCAAATGGGATGTTTTCCCATTGTCAAGTTTGATTACCAGACAGTACTGCACTGGCGCTCCTGCAAGTAACAAAAAAAGATGTGCCTCCGCAAATGCCAGAGGGCAAGTTGGCAAGGCCACACCTGATGCAATCATGAGAGGGAAAACTTGGTGCCCTGCTGCAATTTTGCACCTAAGGAAACTCCACAAGTGCTGCTTCGAGGACTGCACAGGCCACCATGTTGCGTCGCAAGCCACTGACGGTTGTCTCCTCAGGAATTGTCTTGATGACAGGCTGAGAATGGCTGGGATGACTCAAAAATGGAATATCAACAAACGTGGAAAAATGATCTTCATATGTCATCAGTCATCATTTCGTATTTAAGCATCCCAAAATTGCGGGTCGATAATTCTCACTCAGCCATACCCAAATGTCTCTCAGCTCCTTGTTGTGCATGACCTTGTACTCATTCAACAGCTGCTGCACTTGTCCCTTCTTGGCCTCACTGCAACTGGAAATGAACTGGAAATGAAGCCAAGCACTGCCCAGGTGCCACAGGACTGCCTCGCTGATGTTCTCCAAAACCAGGGACTGGTTGCAGGTCATCCGGAAACCACCCTGGAAAACGTTCCAAGCTGAAGGACAGAAAGCTAGATTACCTGTCAAAGGTTGGGATGACTCAGCCATCCAGAAAGCTGAAGTCAGAGCACGACAGAAGCGACGCAAGGGTCGCAGAACGTGAAAGTACCAACAGTACAAAAGGTCTCCCACTAGCCTCGCCCTTCAGCAGCTCGGCAATCTTGCGGATGCAAACGCGGGAGCTCTCCTTCAAGCGGCCAGCTTTGAGCCAACTAGACTCAACTATAGCATAATGATTCAATGATCATAATGTACCCATCAAGTACCCATCATTCATCCCAATACATCCGATTTCCTCATGGATTCTGATGGATTCTGAACATCTTGGCGGCCAAGTCCTTGACGCGACCAATGGGGATCAAAAGGCCACAGCTCCAAGTTCCGTCGCTGGCTTGCACCCAGCCTGCATCACCAGGCTCGAGGTTGGAAGAGTTTCTGGAAGTCACCCAAAATATCCCAAAATCTAGTCAAGATAATCAAGATAATCAAGATAATCAAGATAATCAAGATAATCAAGATAATCACACAAAATTCTGAAAATTCGTAAGGGATTCACAAGCGATTCATCCAAAGGCAAACCTTTCAAGGAAGACTCTGAAGCTCGGGCCGTGCATATCCCCGCGGTGCTCCAAGGTGTAAGGCTTCGCCTGTTTCAACACCACACATCACTGCAGTCACTGCACCATGATCCGAAGCACCAAAATTCAAAGCCAAAAAAATGATCATGTCATGCTGTCATGCTGGCAGAAAGGTGCATGATCAGCTATGCCAGCTATGCTGCTTCTGAAGACCTGTCAAGGTGATAGTGTTTGCTTCGGATATCTTTGGATTCAACTTGTTCATTCTTGTTCCGTGTCATTTCAACTCAGAAAAACTCTGCGTAGTCTTTGGATCAGTTTGAGCCCAGTTCAAGGTTCTCACCGCTTCCAACTCAAATCCAAGGCGTTCTTCCACCTGCTCCTGCAAGGTCGAAGAGTCTCAGGTCCATTCAACAACTGACACCAGTTCAGCAAGGCATTAAACCAAGCCCTTCCCTGCGGTTTCCTAAATGCTGAGGTGCCTTGAACCACTCTGGTCCATAATCTTCCACAGTGTACTTCACCCGAGCATGCTTGCGACCAGTACCTGCAAGGCAGTATAGACATACCGGCCTGATGGTCTGATGTTGCGGCAGCTTCCACATTGACAATTGACGCCCCAAGAATTGCAAGTCGAGCCACGATCACCAAAGTCACGGGCCACAGTCAAGATGCACTCGCAAACATACTTCCTTGCACATTTTTACACCAGAAAGAAAGCTGCTAACTCTTGAGTCTTTTTATCCTCGCCTTGTGGGATGTCTAATAAACTGAATCTTTGAATGCGGACGGGCACGGGGCATTTGTAGATCCGACAAAAAGGGATCCCGATGGCTGGAAAAGGTTTCGGCTGTTTGAGTTTTGGAGGCAGCTGAGCAGCGCATCTCCAGGCTTGCAAAAGCCTAGACACAGGCATGCCCCTTGGAAATCCTTTCGTGCACATTGCTGACAGGAATCAATGAACATAAACACTTTGACACAATGCCGCCAAACTACCAATGACGTCAGCCAATCTTGGGTGCGTCTTCTGATTGTTGTGTGTGAATCCCAATCCACCACCAACGGCCACGTTGAAACCTGACGCAACGTGAAATGCGCAGTGGTATACAGTTTTTATAGGATCTAAGGCTATATGTCTATATTTCCTTAGGTGTGGATCAAGAGTGCAGTATCACTGGACCCACAAATTTGCAATTTTCAGCTCTGAACATTCCAAACTATCCACTTTGCCGAACCATTTTGAGCCATGCCCAGGCCAAAGCAGTGCAAGCTTTGCCTAACAGCTTGCCATTCTCGATGATGGCAATGAAGCCTGGTATGGCTTGATCCAGTTGCCAAACTGCACAAGCTACCCAAGGGCCAAGTCAATCTGGGCTTAGTTTGCTTGATAAATTGTGCAATATCTGTCGGAAAATGATGATAAATAGGCAAATGAAGGGATTCCTGGGTTCCCTATTTTCAGACAAACCTATTTGAGCAGTGTTCAAAACCCTGTGTCCTCGCTTTATACTGGTTGGTTGATAGGGATTCTCTAATGGAATGTGACAATCCCCAACAGATTGGTTAGTGTGTGTGTGTGTGTAATCCCCTATGATCATCAACCACCCGAGGTTTTGAACATTGCTCATTTGGATAGAGCTGCCTGGCCTGCGCAATGCGCAAACAAGTCCACATCGTTGCTGGGTGGAATTGCTACGGCCACCTGGTTCATGGAATGCGCAATTGCATTGCATCCAAGACACTGAAGCAGTAACAAGAGCATGAAAGAATATCTGACAGATAATATCTGGATATCAAAAATGTGGCCTTAAATTTGCGCGGCAGGTACGTAAGGCCATACAGAGGCTCTTCTTCCACAGGAGTGGATCCCATGATCTGGATTTTCTCAGCCATCTCATCACCTCCAATACTCAGCAGCGCATCGAGGTTGACAGGTTGACATACCGAAGAAACCGAGCCATCCAGCCTTGCATCAGAAAAATCTCGTGGTAAGCACCAGAGCCTCAGGCCGACCAGGCCAACTCTGTCGTGCGGAGCAATGCCAGGAATCCAGTTGCCAAGTCACGAGGCAAGCAGTGGTCATGGATGTCATAGGTGTAGTGCAGAATCTCCGCGTGGAGTTCTTTGCTGCCTCATTTTTTATCACTAAACTGGATTGAACCCACAGTCCGTTTGTCAACAGGTCTGATACCATGCAGATCCACACGTTCCATATATATATATATATCCAAACAAATATAATACCAGATGAACATCCATGAACTATGTCATCTATGTCCGGTGCCGGCAAGAAACAAACATCTGGGCGGGATGTGCACAGCACATTTCGGCAAACATCTCCACATGCGGCGACAGTATCCATGCAAGCCTGGCGCAGTGATCTGAGGACCAAGGATGGTGCAGTGATCTGAGGACTGTGAGGACTGCATTTGGAAATATGTGAAGCACAGTGGAATGTCTGAAGAGATTCTGATCAGTCGAAGCACAGTCTTAGCTTGTGAATATGTTTTCAGCGTTTTGAAAGGAACATATGCCTTGTTCATTGCTCGCATAGTGTTCTTGACCTAAGCAACATATGCACCGGCTTCAATGCAGAGCATTGCGTCAGCGACTCGAGTGACCCTGACAAATCCGGACATCTGGTCCGGTCCAAACAAGGCCCCAGAGCCCCAGACATCTCTCTTCAGAACTCCATGGACTTGCCAAGTCTGACGCGTGGTGATCTTCAGGGTTCCATTTGCAAAGTTTTGGCAAATGTCCTTGTTCAGTCAAGCACGGGTGGAAATCGCAAGCTTGAGGACAATTCTGAAATATTCAAAAAAATAAGCCCAAAGAATATCCCCAACAGCAAGAAAGCAGCGGCCGTAGATCCCAAACAGTAATTCCATATAAGCGTGGTAGTTTTTGTTTCATGACCAAGCAATGCAGTGCATTTTTGC
>Ga0126342_10015706_pt1 | contig 13240 bp, 14 predicted proteins | sample Cyp1metagenome_FD_92528 | JGI IMG/M metagenome (GOLD analysis project Ga0126342, IMG submission 92528) | Coral microbial communities from Lord Howe Island, Old Settlement Bay, Australia - Cyphastrea 1 metagenome | ecosystem: Host-associated > Invertebrates > Cnidaria > Coral ...
ATCACTTCCGGGATATTTTGAACCCTTATGGGGAAAAACCTAATTATGGAAAAATCGGACGCAGGCGCCGCCTGTCTAAGTTGAACGTTTTTTTTTTCCATAATTCTGTCGGTGACCATATATCTATATCTATCTATATATATATACCTATAACGAATGGTTTATAAGTTATATATATATATATCTATAGTGAATGGGATTTATAAACCAATTTATAGCGTTTTGGGGGTACCACCTTGCAAGGTTTAAACAAGCCGTGGAAGCCAACTTGGAGATTGACGATGAAACTTTGGAGCGCCGCGACTGAAGATGTGTTTTTTCGATTTTGGCACAGGGGAGAAAAAACGTACCAGAACCAACGGAGACCTGAAGAAATCCACCAAAATCGAGCGGTATACATCGTTATCAAGCGTGCCTACTAATAGCGTATAAACACTACTAACAGCATATAAAAGGTTACTAATTGCGTACAGAGCTATACTAATAGCGTCGTATAAATCTATATCAATCTATGGACCATCTATATCAGTCCAAGGGATGACTGCTAGGTCCATGAGAATGAAGAAAATCACAAAGATGACCATCCCATGAAATTCCATGGTAAAACTCAGGCTAGTTGCAACATGTTGCAACAGTTTTTTGCAACAGCGTCAATCTGCCCAATCTACCCAGCCCGGCCGCTGACTTCCAAAGACGTTTAGGAGATGTTCAGCTCCAACAAAAAGCCCCTTTTTGGGGGCTAAACTGAAGAACAATCACATACTTTTTCTGTTGAAATGCCGATGTTTTTGATGTTGCAAAGGACATATTAACAGGAAAAACAGCACAGGTGGCACAGGTTGGTTTTCCTGTTGACTCCATGGTCCGAGGAAAGCCTTCCGAGCGTTGGATGCCAATCACAAGGCATGGATTCTGGATCTGATTCCCTAGGGTTTCTACATACCAAACAGATGTGGAAAAGCCACCCTGAATGTAGATCATGAATTCCGAACGGGAAGCCTATGTATGATTTTCCACATCTTCACTGGATTGGTTTAAGGGAAAATTTACAGGAAAACCCCATATTTGATGGGAAAATCGATGGTTTCCTGTAGATTTTCCCTTAAACCAATCCAGTGACATCTAGATCAACGTTTACCCTAGGGCGGTATCCTTTGGCAATCTGGCCATTTTCAATGAGTGAATCATCTAGGAATCGATTGGACCTCGATGATTCCCGATGTATCATTTCTGGATAACACATCCCATGAGATTTAACCCAAGATTATCAACAGGGCGCTGGAAGCTTGTTGCTTGCTCTTGGAGCTATCAATTTGTTGGGTTTTTTACCTGGTCACTTTCAGGATGAAGTGAACTACCACGAGTTCCTGGCAGCCATGGCAACTTGGTCGAAACGAGACCTGGGAGATGGGTGATGGACTCTGGACCTTTTGGTGGCCTGGATGGGAAATCATATGGAAAATCCATAAATCCAAAATCCAAAATCCTGGGATCATCATCATATCCTATGAATTCCCTATGAAATCATATGATTTTCCAATCATGATTTTCCATATGATTTTCCAATCATCCAGTCATCCAGTCATCCAACATTAGGAAAATCGATGAACATCATCGAATCATCGGACAAAAAACCCAGAACAGAACAAGTAATTAAAGGGTGTCTGAAATTCAAGCGTGGAAAATTCATCACCCAGACTGGTTTAACAAAAAACTCAGGTTTCAATGGATTGGTTTAAGGGAAAATCTACAGGAAACCATAGATTTTCCCATTAAATATGGGGTTTTCCTGTAAATTTTCCCTTAAACCAATCCAGTGAAGGTTTGGTTTCTGATCTAGCCAGGACTTCCAGTCCATCCCGTGCTGCACGCAACTTCATATGACGGGGGGAATAGCTTGGTGCTGATCTTCCTACATCGATGCCGTGGATATCTGCTGACATCTGCTGACATTGGGGATGTTGATGGAATTTTGGACTGGTCAACTACCCTCTGGTAAATTAACACAGCTATTGAAAATCATCATTTTTAATAGGTAAATCAACTATAAATGGCCATGTCCAAGCCATTTCCAGTAGCTTTGTTAAATCACCAGAGGGTATTGGACTTTGCGGCCTTTCATCATATTTCACCTTTCATCGCCATGTGAGTTTCCGACTCACGAGATGTTGAAACATTTCTCGACCAAACAGGCCACGGCCCATGGTTGAGGATGGCCACGGGAAAATCCTCCCTTTTCATTGACAAGAATCATCTCAGTTTCTATTCTGTTTCTCCATGACACTGAAAAAATGCCGCAGTGTCATGCACCTAAGATTGCCTTCGACATCAAATCACAAAAAACTTGACAAAACAAAATACACATACAGTTTTTTTTTTGGGGGGCGGGTGGGTCCCAAAATCAAACGAGCAGTGTTGAAAAGCCTGTTGTCCCTTCATATTGCTGGTTCATAGATGTTCATAGGGTCGGATTATGATAATCCATGACAATCCCCTAATAGCCTATACAATCCTATACATCAATATACTTGTTAAACAATAATCACATAATCACAAGATAGATCGCAGCTGAATTTTTCGCCAGGTTTCATCGCGGATTGCGCTTCACGACCACCTTTTAAAGGCCGGTTGTGTCAACGGTGACCTGAGATGATCATAGCGAAGCCGCATGGAAATCATGGTCAAAGACCTGGTCGAAATGGGAAGAAAAAATCCATGGGTCAATCCTCGAAGTACCAGAGGGTACCCTCTGGTAAACATACAAAAAATTATGGAAAATCACTATTTTTAATGGGAAAATCCATTATAAATGGCAATTTTCAATAGCTATGTTAAATTACCAGAGGGTAAGTACCGAAGAATTGCAGATATTTGCAGATTTCAATAACCAGAGTGGTAACGATGAAGCCTACAAATGGCCATACCAATGCAGATCAGATCAGTCAAATGATTAGGTTAGTATGGTTAGTGATTCGTATTCCGAATTTGGGATCTGTTTATTTGATGAAAAAAATATTAAATCCATCATTTTGGTCGATGATGTCCCATGTTGGTTGCTTAACATCCCTAAAGCCCATCCCCGTACTATTAAACACACCCTAAATGGTCCCAATTATGTAGAAATTCCCTACTAAACCATGGTTTCTCTATTTTTTTAAATCAGAAAAATATCAGGGGGATGGGATTATATATATTTCACCTCTTCCCGAAGTTTTTTTTAACATAGATGAATTCTGGAACCGGTGGCAAAACAGTTGGCTTTCCGTCGCTTTGATGTGGACAACTCCGGCACCATCACGGTTCTTGGGACCAGTGGCAGTTAGAGAATGGGCAGCAGTGGCAGTGGCAGCCAAACCTTTCCAGGTGGTCGATGCTTTTTTTGGGCAAAGATTCCTCAGAGATTCCTCACAGATCTGGGTAAATTTGATCACGACCGAGCCCGAAAGCGACCCAGCCCTGGGAATGATGGTTAGGAATAGGGAAATCATCCCAATATGGCCGCAATTCATTCAGGTGAGTGAAATATTGTAATTTACCCAGAAAGATTCCCAGATCCATCTTCCTACTGATTCATTTTTTGGAACTCCAGGGATATTGGAGAAAAAAAACATAAACCAATGTATTGGAGATGATCACCATCCATTCCGATCTGGCCCGAGATGCCCTGGTTTGGGGATTGGAGAACTTATTGGGGACCATTTAGGTGGTCAATATGAGGGGATGGGATGACCAGCCACCTCTGGCAGATGGTGATGGAGAGAGAGAGTACCAATCCATAGATGTTTTTGCCATATTTTTCCGCTGGAAGTATTGGACAACCTGGAAGTTTAGAGAAAAAAACCATTAAAAACCATTGCCAGAAATACAAGGAAGTTAGAGATGATGAGACGAGTTTCAGGTGACATTCACTTGGTTTTTGGTTGTTGCATTTTTTGTTACATTGGGGAAGCCTTGAGACCTATGATCATAATGCGAGCTCTAAAAAGGATGGCTCATGATCAATGATGGCTCAAAACTTGAAACATCCTGACATCCTGAAACCAGAGTTGAAGATCGGAAGAATCAAAGAGTGATTTTTTTTTGTCACCCCTGGGTGACCTGTTTTTGTTCTCCAATAATCCAATGTGCCCGGCTCGTGAGACCGAGATCTGGCTCGCCACGTTCATCTGAGGTAGAGAATCTCCGGGAAGTCTTAGGTGAAACGTTTGAAGGAAACGAGGTGCAAAATTTGTTGTGCCTAGGCTGCAGGAATTTCTGGCTGTGCTAAGTGCTAAATGTCACTTGAAAAATACGGTACAACATTTAAATATGTGGAGGGCGGGCCAGACCGCGAGGCCCCGGAGGTAGTATGAAATACCAGTTCGTATTCGTATGTTTAAAAATCCGTATATTTAAATGTAGTTACCGTACTACTTTCATAATACTTTTGAGGGATTTCTTTCACATCACCAAGAAGAGAGATCTCTTGGTGAGTATATATATATACACATATATATATATGCACATATCTTTATATCCCCAAGAGTGGGCCGATGTTTAATCTATAGGCCATTACGCCGGTAAGGCCTGAACTGCTGTTTTTTTCACTCCAAAACCTGGGAATGAGATGGGAAACCCCTGTTTGAGATCTATTTGGCGTTGAGTGGTTAGTTGGAAGGATGTGAGTCATATGAGGTCCCTATATGCATGGATATCCATGGATTCTGCTGAAGGAAAAGGCACAAGTTTGTGGTTGTTTCTGGTGAATCTCCTATTTGGGGATTCTCTTTGGGACTAAGGGAACTCTGGAGCTGCTAAGAAAAAAAGCCGGCGGCTGGTTTTCAAGATGGTAGCTATGCCTCCAGCATAGCCGAGCATAGCTATTGAACATGATCCATTTAATCATCTAGTTCGTTGATTTACCCAACAAATGATGATGTTCCAGTTCTCATATATTGGCAATTTCATCATCCCAACTGACGAGTTGTCATATTTTTCAGAGGGGTAGGTCAACCACCAACCAGTTAAAGTTGGATGACAACCCCATGGGAATGACATAACTTTGGGAGATCCCAGGAGCGAACTGAACTTGAAGAACGATGGAGCCATCTCTTATGAGGCTTAGATGGAATCTTGTCGAAGCGGCATAGGGATGTCATATACTGAGTATAAGGTGGGTAAAACGTGGTAAAACAATGGGACTTTCAGGATCCAATTGATGGAGGTACATAAACGTACCATATTTCAGGCCATATATAAGGCCGATGTAAGGGAATATCCCAACAAAATATACCTCCAATTTAGGTTCCTGAAATGGCCATTGATGATAAAACAATGTCATAAACCATCCCCCAGTCATCACCATTTTTATAGGTGGTATTTGTTCCATTCCCAGTCATGGGTGGTTTATGACATTGTTTTAACCGCATGCATTATAATGGGTTCTAAGTTCTACTCCAATCACTGCAACTTAGATAGAGGTTATATAGTATACATTTTCCAACTTTTTGATTTTAGGGGTTCCAGCTGGAAATGCAATTGTCGACCAACTGATTATGGTTCATTTGGGTTTAATAGAAGACACCGGACCTCAGGGGTCATCATTTTCCGCACCTACCATTGCAGCTTTGGGGAAGCTGAGATGGGACACAGCCATTTCCGGCCACCGGAGTACTGCACATATCATCAGATGGCCAAAAAAAAAACATATCCCAGGTGCCAAGAAAATCCAGGATCCGGGAAGACCCAGCGCGTTTTCCCAAAAGTGAATCTATGGAAAAACGTGCCCCAAAAACCCAAGAGCTTCTTTGCTGAACAGATTTCGTGGATCCCCGGATTTCAAACCTGAAAGAATCACATTTTCCAGCCATTTCTACCAGGAGTGGATCCAGTATTTGAAGGGTGGACTGGGGGATGTCCAGCCCCACCACGCTGATGCAGCTGACACTTGGAGAAAAACCATCAGAAATCCATAGGTTTTGGTCAGACTTTTTGGAGAGCTGGAGCTGCCACTTCAGGTTTGGGTGAGTTCGATTTCGGAAATTGGCTTTGCCGCATTCATCATTACTATATATATATATAAATATTATATGTATATAATATGTGTATATATATATATGTATATATATATGTGTGTGTATTTGTATTTTCTTTTTTTGCGAGTTAAAGAGGGTGAAAAAAGATCTCAGTTGCTAGAAGTGAAATTCTGAATCGCTCGGGCTCAGTGCAAATGGTCCAGCAATTGACAGGCAGATTTTGGGAAAGATTGTGACCTTAACCTCTGGTAAACTAACAATTGGCGAACTGGAAAACCACAATTTTTAATAGCTAAATCAACGAACTAAATGGCAATTTGTCCAGTGTTTATTCATGATGCTCATGAATCTTGCGATGGCAGAGGTTAGATGAATTCATATGAATTGCTCCCTTTGACTTGCCACACTTTGCCGAACATGTCCAACTATCGCAAGACATCACAAGAGTTGTTTCATCACACGCACATATGTATATTATACATGTCTATACCTATGAAAATATGCATTTAGTATGGGTGTGTCTGAAGATATGGTGTATACCTGCCCCAAAGTTTGATTGTTGATCATTTCTTGTTCTCATATTTCCCTGTTGATAATTGCACATGTCCAGCCCGGTGTGTGGACAAACCTACATCATCATTACAATTGGTTCTATGCCAATGAATTAAATCCCACCGCCCCCGCTCTTGTAACTTGGTTTATAATCCCCATTAACTATACCCATAGGATCTATGTATGCTATATATGCTAACATTTGGGGTATATTGATGGTAAATGTTAGCATATATACCATACATGGATCCTATGGGTATGATATCATAAGCTCAACAGTTATTCGAGTTATTTACACCCACTGAACGCGATTCCTAGCACCATCAGTCGTGGGCCTCGTCGTGGGCGATTTCGCAAATCTCAGAATTGAGGCGCGGGTGATCGACACGATGGAGAAGAAGGAGGAGACAGGGAATTAACCATGGTTTATGGTTTATGGTAGAATTAACAATGGATCTATACAGGATGGGGCCCCCAAGATAGCGTTCAGTTGGTTTATAAGTGGCTGAATTCTATGGTTTATGGTAGATATAACTATACTTCATGGGGATTATTTCATGGTTTATAAACCAACATTCACATCACTGGGGGGCCCCATCCTGTACATGTTTCAACCGCCTTCTGAGTTGGCTATAGTTCAATAATCAACATAATGGGTGGGTAACCGTTTGTCCAGAAATGCGGCAGCCAGCCGCTTAGCCATGCTTAGCCCCAAGAATTCCTCAAAAAAATGTAGGATGATTAAAGGGTATATATATATATATTTCTGGTTGGTGGTTTCAAACATGACTTTTATTTTCCATTTCATATATGAGATGTCATCCATGATAATCCTTTCCCATTGACGAACTCCATCGTTTTTCAAGATGGGCACATTGCACCACCAACCAGTGATAATCCAATGGTATTTCTAGGACATTTTCTGGGATTCTCTGATTTTGGGGGATCGGATTTTCAGACAAAGCCGTCTATCAACTTCATCTCTTGCCGCATGCCATATATGTGGGGGAATGCCAAAGGGCATCTCTGTGGAGGTGTTAGACCCCCAGCTCATACATGATCCTTGTGTATATATATATATATAATTATACCCTCTGGTAATTTAGCATAGCTACTGAAAATGGCAATGTTTAATGGGAAAATAAACTATAAATGGCAATTTTCAATAGCTATGTTAAATTACCAGAGGGTAATTATATATGTATATATATTATATATATATATATATATCTCTCTCTCTCTCTATGTGTGTGTGCGTGTGGTAGCTAAAATTGGGCATGATGTGCGTTCTGGCGCATGCTGTGCAGAGGTGTTTCAATTCCAAGTTGGTCAGCTTTGGTCACCCTGTTGATGAATCGGTAGCAAAACGAGCCTGATATTGGCCAAGGGGTCCCCAAAAATGTCGGTTTCGTATGGTTTCGTATCAAATGTATCAATCAATTCAGTGGTTGTTGATCTCATTTTTCACATTTGATATGGCCATTTTCAGGGTCACTTCCAACTTTTGAAGACATGGCTAACATGGCTATCCCACATTTTGATGTCGCTCGAACTTGTCGGTCCTGGTGACCAGGAGGCAGAGGGCCTACGGCCCGCCAGCAAAGCTGTGCGAGCTAGTGGAAAACTCAGGGCTTCCAGATTTTTCAGCAAGTCACCAGCCAGATGGATCTATACAGGATGGGCCCCCAGTCGATAGCGTGAACCGTTGGTTTATAAGTGGCTGAATTAACTGTGGTTTATAGATATAACGAACTAGTTAACAGTTAATGGTGGTTATTTCATGGTTTATAAACCAACTTATAACTGTTGATTGGTGTTTTAATGTGGTGACTACCACTAGAATAATGTCAAAAAACAATATGAAACACCAATCAACATCAATCCATGTATGGTGAATATGGTGTTTATCTCTTGTTGACATGTTTTCTACCACCTTATAATTAATGTGGTTAAGATAATGTCATAAACGACAAAAGAGACTGGGAATGGAACAAATACCACTTATAAAAATGGTGATGACTGGAGGATGGTTTATGACATTGTTTTACCATCAACGGCCATTTCAGAATTTCAGGAACCTATATAAATTGGAGCTACCTACCATATTTTAGGCCTTTTTTTAAGGCCTAAATTTCAGGGAATATCCCCCACAGTAGCTCCATTCGAAGCCTAAGGAGCAACCTCCGATCGCAGCATCCAGGCGACAGTGTCCAAACCCAGGACCGACCTCGGATGCTTCGGATGTTTCGGAAAACGCGGTGGTTTTTCGCGACTGAAACCAGAAGTAGCCTCTGGTAAACATACAAAAAACTATGGAAAATCACCATTTTTCATGGGTAAATCCACTATAAATTTCTATAAATGGCCATTTGCAATAGCTATGTTAGTTTACCAGAAGTAGTTGATGATCGTTCAGTGTGACATCGTTTTATCTGATTTTTTTTTTGGGGATGACTGGGATGACTGCTCCAGGATCGGTGTGCAGATGGAAGATGTGGCCGTTACCTCACACGTAGAGGTGCCACAGGCGACAGATGGCATTTTTATGGAGGGATTTTGGGTGGAGAAATGGAGAATCAGATGCCCCATATTAAACACTCCGAATATCTCCTAATAATGGCTTGATATAGTGGTAGAGAGGTTGTTTTTTTTCACTCGCCTTGATTCGGCCTAGCTGGACTCTTCAAGAAGGCGATGAAGAAGAAGAAGAAGAAGTGGTTGATGGCTATGAACGGCTTAATGCTGGTTATTGATGGCCATTGATGGTTAATACTGGTTAGTAAGCCCATCCCTTGCATGTGAAAAAAAATAAAAAGAGTCGCATTCGATGGTCCTTACATGATGTGGTTTCATCATATTTCATCCCGAAAACCGATGGTTTCTGGGTTCAAATGAAGTGGAGGGGTGTTTTTGACCATATGACAAGCCACTTATACATGGGTCCAGTAACATTTCTGAGTGACGATCATGATCACGATTCCTGGGACGCAGATAGGGGTTTTGGGCTATAGATGGCTATAGATGGCTATATGATCTATAGGTATAGAGCCATCTATTTAATGGGAATGTTTTTGCTGGGGTACTTCATGGGGAGATTTTATAAGCAACATCTATGACTCTGAGAATCGATCGACATCTGAATCCTGTTGTGATCTCACGTAGGGGTGAAAACCGTCACTGGAATGATAGTTCTGATAGGAGAAATCATCCCCCTTTGCCCAATCTGAGAACTTCAATGATTTTCAGGTTGATGAATGATGATTATAATTCAGCCAGATTAGATCCCCTATTGTGTTATTTAAGATCTATAATCTCATGATATTCCCTATATATATTACTTTGGTGAACTAAGAGATTACTCATCTTGAGGATCAGCGCCACTCATAGCTCTCTAAGTCACTAGATATCCACTGAAAAGATATCTCCCCAACCAGATCCAGCCAGGAAGACGATGTAAAGGTGAGCCATCACCACATCTGTTGTTCTGAAGGATGCCGTTTTCAGTGAGCAAAATTGCCACCATGATCTGCGTCGTGACGTTTAACTGCTGAATTTCAGCTGCTGAATGATGCAAATCATGTTTTTTCAAGGCTTATGGTCCCTAGGGTTCTTGTGAGTATGCTTCAAGCATATGCACACTGCTAGACCTCAGCAACGTTCGATGTGGGTGTGACATGTTTCATCATGTTTCCAATTTTTCTCCATGTTTCTCCAATCAAGCACCACTGATGAGTATCAATCATGAAATCGTCATACGAATGTCATTGGATGATCCCAATTGACATTCCATGTGGTTATTCAAGTATATTCAAGTAGGTCAAAGCCACCAACTAGTTCCAAAATAGGATGATGCACACATGTACAAACAAAACAACTTACAGTTGGACTGAGTTGCGGCTGAATCACACGGATTCCGGTGATATAAGTTATGCCTTAAACTTAAACCGTCTAAAGTTCTGTCATGCCAATCCACCGAATCAGATGATGAAGCGCTGTCATGCCCATGTTGACTGCTTGCAACGTTTACATTTTGACCTCGGTTTCACCGTCCTCGTTTTCTTTTTCTCGATAGCGTCCGCGGGCACGGCATAGCCGCGTTTTCTTCCGCGTTTTGGGGGGTTCAGCAGCCAGTTTCTTTGGGGGTGTTGATAGGGTTGTTTGGGCCAACTGCGCCTAAGCTACTCACCCTCTGGTAGTGAAACGTGGCAATGAAAGATCCCATATGTATATATATATATATATATATATTAATACACACTCCGTGAATTGAGGTTTCATGGGAAAATCTCCATCTAAGGAGTTTTTTTTTTCCGTGCTTTGGACTCGGAGTATTTCTTCAATTTCTGTACAGATGAAGAACTGGATCACCAGTAAATTGGAAACCCCTGCTGAAAGCCCTTTGTTTGAACCGTCCCAGGCTGCTCCCCCAGGATGCTTGGTTTATTTGGTCCGAGCCATCCTGAAATACGGAGAACGGACCGAAGTGTTTGAAACTTTCAATCTTTGGGCTTCAGAGGAGCTACGGTTAAGAGGCCAAAGATGTTGAATAATTAACCACCTTGAAAACCAAAGATATCCGACGACCAAGACGACCAAGACGATCCATTTATGAAGCTTGGAAACCCGCTGAACATGGCATTTTTTCAGTTCCAGCCATTGTTTGGTTTGATTCATCGATAAAAACTGGTTGGTGGTTTGGAACATGACTTTTATTTTCCATTTCATATATGGGATGTCATCCTTCCCATTGACGAACTCCATCATTTTTCAAGATGGGCACATTGCACCACCAACCAGTAATTGTTGTGACAATAGTAGGATATTCATGGGATAATCATGGGACATCTAACTTTTATGGGGGTAAAACAATGTCATAAACCAACCCATTGGGGAAGTTTCATTGGGAGGGTACCATGTAAGCATCAAATGTTATGACGATTTGGGGGGAATGGCCCCCCTATGGGATGGTGAAAATCGCTATTCGTCACCATGCTTGAGCCAATAATTGCCATTCATTCTTTATCATGATTCAGCCATTGTTAATCATTATATAACACACATATATATATATATATTTAACATATACATATATATAAACATTAGAATATATATATATATATAACACATATATAACATATATAACTTTTTATTATTTTACATATATATATATATATATAACATATATACACGTAATATCTCTGTGTGTGTGCATGTATTTTCATCTCTTAAAATGCTGGAAGCTCCTTGGAATCCCCACAGCTCCGTCCTCGTGACTCACGGGAGATCTGACCTTTGGTAGCTAAAATGGTCGAGTGGTGGCCCCCTGTGGGTTTTCCATGATTTCGCAGCGATTTTTTCTGTGGAGGTTCGGTTTTCCATGATTTTAAGGGAGGATTTAGCAACTTAATTAATATGACGGTACTATAATCAAAAAGTTGGGGGTCTTACAATCAAATAGATGGGAATGAAGCATGATCTGATCGATTCGTCGATTGAACCACCAAAGTTTAGATCAAAATATCATGGACAAAAACATATGAACCTCACAAAAGTCATCCGGAAATTCATGTTGTTTGATGCCACTGCGCAGTGTTATGGCTCAAAGGTTGCATTTGCCCGCTTTTGCCCTTCTTTGATCCGTTTTCTTTCCGGATGCCATTTCCATCCGCCCGCAAATGTCTGGAAGAATTCGATCTTGACAAAGATGGAAAACTCTCCCATGCCGAGTTGGGCAGCTGTTTGTTTGAAGTCCTAAGCCGTGGAGGTTGTCCCAGCCCCAAGCGCACCTCCGCCCTGATGCTGGAGGAGTGGGCCCTGAGGTCCGAGGGCCTTGCTGCAGGGGAGGGTGCCTTGGACCGTTTGCTGCGCGCGGCCAAGGGCTACTGCGCAGAGGAGAAATCCACACGGAAACGGACACATTCGGAAGCTGAGGAGTGAATTTTCTTGGAGAATTTGGACATCAATCCGATTCTGACTTGATAACTATTGCATCACTTTCATATGGATAACTTGATTTTTGCTGCAACTTTGTTTCTTGAGATCGGCCATGGATTTTTCGTTGCCACTCTGACCACATCGGCGCAAGTCATGGAAGCTCCACATGGTGCAAGTCCTCGTTTCACCCTGTTGGAGAGGTGGCCAGAAAATGGGCTGGAAGCATTTGGGCACAAGGTGGTGCCCCCTCCAGTTATAAATTGGTTATATATAATCCCGTTAACTATAGATATATCACCTATGAACCATAGTTATTGGACTTATAAACCAACTTAGCTAACTATGGGGCACCATCCTGCATGTCTGAGACTCGTTTTTGTTGCCCATAGAATCCACATTTTATGGCAATTTGGTTGGTGGTTTGGAACAAATCTTGGGAATAATCATCCCAACTGACGAACTCATATTCTTCAGAGGGGTTGAAACCACCAACCAGCAATTCTATGCAAAAAAATGAGTGTTCTGGGCTGCGACTCTCCCCAAATTGGGTTTTCTTCACCCAAATTTGTTGATTTTGTCGTAAACTGATGGCCCCACATGGTCCCACATAACATCTTACAACCTGTTTGTACCGTTTTCCATGGTGACAATATATATATATATATAACTATACACATGCATACACACACACATAGTCACACACACACATATATATATATATCATATATATCATATATAAT
>Ga0126342_10015707_pt1 | contig 13239 bp, 10 predicted proteins | sample Cyp1metagenome_FD_92528 | JGI IMG/M metagenome (GOLD analysis project Ga0126342, IMG submission 92528) | Coral microbial communities from Lord Howe Island, Old Settlement Bay, Australia - Cyphastrea 1 metagenome | ecosystem: Host-associated > Invertebrates > Cnidaria > Coral ...
ATAGCACATAATCATCTACATATATAGAGTAGTATCTATGTATATATGATATATATATATATATATACATATACATTATAATATATATAATGTATATATATAATATATATATGATATAATAGATAGGTGTATATATATATACATAATTATCCTGAAGTAGATAGAATCTGGAATTTGAAATGAAAAACATATTCTATCTACTCCAGGATGACTATGTAAATATAGATAAAATGTTATAGTATATTGTAAACTGAACTTCCCAGTATATAGGATATTGTAGCGTATATTATGCATATGTATATATTACACGAAATCACACGTATTACCATTATTTTTGTTCACTACTATCATGACTATTGTTGTGATTACAAATGATTACAAGAATTCCTATGGATCCAGCCGTACCTTCTTGTGAAGTATGACTGGGATATGATTTAGGGGGGTTCAATACCTTCTCAGGTGTTTGGATCTATAATGATATATATATATATATATTTAAACCATAAAACCATTCCCAAAATCACCATAGTTAGATGGGTGGCTTATGGCACCATCCCCAAATGCTAGTTGTTTATTGAAGTTTACTCTCTGGTAATTTAACATAGCTATATATAGCAGTTATTGAAAATCACCATCTTTACGAGGTAAATCAACGATTTCTATGGGCCATTATCTATAGATATGTAACAAATTACCAGAGGCTCATATTAAACACCCCCTTAGAAACCATGGTTTAAATGGTTTAGTAGGGAATTTCCACATTTTTTTGGGACCATTTATGGCATATTCAATGGGAATTTCCATCATTTTTCGCTGGTTAAATCCCGAAAAACCACCACCAAAAGCACCATCGCGTGACGCGGCACCCGCTGGATCTTCGCCATGATGCGACGCTGCTCCGATTGCCAGGCGCGGGACCTTTTGTCCGTTGACCGCCCGGTCGGGGGATGAAAAAATGCGGGTTTTACCGATGGAAAATGGGAAATCAACAACCAACACATGTGGATTTCACCAAGAAAAATGGAGATTTCATATGACTTCACCAATTGGAGTTATGTTTTTTTTGCCAACCAAAATGTGGATTTAAGCACTAAAAATGGTGATTTGCCCATTAAAGCAATGTCTTTGTCTAACAAAGACGCTGGCTAATTAATGTGCTCTTAAGCCAGAAAAAATGGATATGTTAGTCTCAAAAACTGAGGTCCTATGGTAATTTGTGGACGCCTATAATGCTATAACAATCACACATGTCTGGTATTTAGGAGTTTCCTAGAATGCGGGAACCCAACTTATCCAAGCTATGGTAATCTTTAATAGGGAAACCTGTTTGGTCGGACAAAGTTTGGATATTAACGAACATCTAGGGCAAACGTTTATAGATCAATAGGCATCATTGCAATGTCTATCCAAAACGATCGAATATGCACCCTCCTTGGGATATCGGTTCAACATGGTTCAACAAACATGGGGAGAGATCAGCCACGACATGACATCCCCAGGTATTCCGCCCTGGTTCCTGAAAGGCCCAAGGGACTTAAAGCCAGCTTCAACACCAAGAATGCGGTTCCTCAGCACCTTTCGGAGTTTTGTCGAGGAGGAATGGGAATATTTAAGAAACCAAAACCGCAAGATTTAAAATGCCAAAGATATACTGTACAACCTTAGTTATAGCATGTTATAGCTGTATTCAATTAACGAACTGTATTGGATAGTGAGCAACATTTTATCTGGTTCAGCCGCTTCTCCAAAATGGTGGCAGACTAAGAGATGTTTGAAAGCACCAACCAGCTATATATTTCACAATCGCCCACAGCAAGGAAAGCATAGTTCAAAAGGGCTAAACACACATATATATATATAAATGAATTCATAGATAAATAAAGAATATGAGAGAAAGAGATAAATAGATTAGATTTGGTTAGATTAGATTACAGTAGATTGGATTGCAGATAGATTCGATAGATTGGACAGATTGATGCATTGATGGACAGGCAAATAGATAGATCCGTATGGCTATACTCCATCCAGGTTTTTCCCAGTTATTTCAACATTTTCCAGTTCAACATGGACATGTTCCCGTGCAAGGCCTGTTGCGTCACGTTGAAGGGCCGCATGTGCCACCTTCCGCCAGGCGGCTATAGAATGATAGTTCCCATGACGGATCCGGCTGGTGCTGGTATATATGCTAACATAAAGGGGGTATATTGATGGGATCCATGGCACACCATATATAGCAGCACCATGGATCCGTCATGGGGTTGATGATGGTTAACTGGTTGGTGGTAAAGCTACCCCACTGAAAATCATGGAGTTCGTCAGTTGGGATGATGGAATTCCCAAAATATGGACAAATAAAATTCATGTTCCAAACCACCAACCAGGTTAATAGTGTTGAATAGTGGTAACCAGATGGCCACTATTAACCATCATTGTCATCATTGACCAATGGCCACAGGCGCTGGGCATCGCTGGGCTCCCAGGCATTTCGACCGGTGCCTGGCGTTTGAAACAGGGCCACGGTAACAATACGAAACGTGGCTGCTTCTCCCCAACGGAGATCTGACCTGGAAAAATGAGGGCCCTGGAAATCTATTTTTTTTGAGTTTATGAATCAACAAATATATGCAAATTGCATATACAGTAGTATGCTATGATATTTTGTTGAAAAGGCCTAAACATTATGATATTATGTTCATGCAAATGGATTTTTTTGGGGTAACATCTCCAAATACATCCAAATACGTTTGCCGGAGGAATCCGAAACAGTAGTCCGCCTGATGGGCTCTGTTCGTTCGCGTTTTTGCGTGAAGATGCTCACACTCTGGGATCCAAAAGCATAAGATTCTCAAACCCTATGGATCCAATGGACTGTCTCAGAAGGTACTTAACCCCCTAAATCATACGCCAAACACTTCCTAGGAAGGTACTTGGATCCATAGGGAAATGTGATCAAATCCCAAAACGAAGTCGAAATAATTGGGAACTGAATCGCTCAATTTGTGGAGCAACCTCGTCTGCCAATGAAAAAACCCTGTTGACTGCTCAATGGCCAGCATCGCTCTGGATTTTGATCGAAGTCATTGCAATGCTAGGGATTCCACGACACCGTGTACCTACAAAGTAGATGGATGGCCTCAACCCGAAAATGTGCAGTGGATGGTTACCCCTCTCAGGAGCACACAGCAGATTCTTTTCAGCCTCCAAGAGCGTTCGAACAGCCACAAACCAGCGCAAGAAGAAACCTAGGCAGCGGACGATTTGGCCCATCGATGATTTCATTTCCATGATGCGATGTATCCCCATAGGATCCTTCTATGGGTCAAGTCACTTACAACTTCCAATTATTCTTCGTTGGTGTAAAACTGTATAACCCTCATGAACTACAGTTGTAATAATTACTAGAAATTGAAATTACCATTGTCTTACCATACAGTGATCTTAATATTGCTGTATATATGGGTGTTTATATATATATATATTATTTATCTTATATTATACCCATATATATATAATATAATCACTCATAGTGAAATACCCAGTGATCTTTACCAACTTACTGTAGCTGTCCAAAGTGGCCCACCTTGTACTCCATCACTTTGCGGCCAATTCGTCCAGGTAGATGTCCCGAACATCAACAACCTGAATTTATATGTTTTGATGTTTGGGACTTCCCAAAGTATGGTTAAAAGTTAAAATCATCATTTATGTATAATCATATATGTATATATATATATATAATATCATTTATATTCACTTGTAGCTATGTCAATGGGACGTTGCCTAAGTCTCATCCCATGGCCATTCACCCTGACAAGCCTGGCCCGCCTGGCCCTTGGTGACCGAGAAGCCGAGGACAATCATCAGGATGGTGCTGAGAACGAAGGCCGAGACGATCAGGGCGTCGTCCTCCAAGCGCCGCAGCATTTCCAGCCGCTAAAGCCGGGAGGAAGTTCATGGGGATTTCAAAAAAGAAACATGGGGAATACAATGGGTATAGTCTTCCCTAATGATTTTATACCATGACCTGCTGCCTACTATCTTTGGGGGAATAGCATGAGTACCATTTTTTTCCATGGATTTTAAGTTACGGTAATTAGCGTATGACCAATGGTTGGATTACCCCTCGATCAAACAACCAGGTGACCACTAGTACAGTGATGTCATTGCAATGATTCCCAGTAAACATGTGAGTATGTATGTGTATATATATATATTATATATAGATGTAGTTTTTAAAGACTATACTCAGGAAAAAAAAACACAAACAAACAATAACCACCAACCAAAGTCATGTTCAAACGATTCATCTCCCTATGGGTGATATGACCAACAAGCACAAGGGATCAACAAGGAGCATTACGACATGGGATATCTTCTAGGACTCACGTGATTTTTCCAAGGAACATGATTTAGACATGGTGGGTGTCAACCAGATGTAAAAATAGGCCACCCTTTTCGCACCCAGATATAATTGTTTTGTCATACCGGTGCTCATCAAAAATTCCGTTGTGGGACAAAAATCAATGGGGTCCTGTCTTTATGCCCACAATAGTACAAATAATCGAATAAAACATGGTTTCATGATGTCCGCATTTTTTTGGGATTTGTACCAACGCTTTTTTTTCCATGTAAGCAAAAAAAACATCTAAATGTCCATGGCTCACCGTTAATTTCACATAGCTACGGAAACCACGGCCCATTTACTTCCATGATTTACCGCATATTGATTATCCATGGCTATGCAACAGATTTCCAGAGGGCATATCCCATTATTTCCCATTGTATTCCCATTATAATCTCTAAACATACCACTAAGTCCCATTAAATCCAATTAAATCATAGTCAATTCCATGAACTCCCGTTATATTAAAAATTAATTCAACTTAAGGCATTTGTTTATCCATTAAAATCCCATTATAGCATATTATAGCGTTATATCTCCAACATGTTTTTCGCTTTTCCATCCACTGGTCCCAACCTGAAAAATCTCTCGGGCTGCATCCAAGTCCCACCTGGAAATCCGTCGCAGAAGTTCCATCGCCACTAGGGATTTCTGGTGGTTTCTAGGGATTTCTGGTAAGGGTTAAACGAGGTGGTGCTCGCAAACAATAGTACTAAGTTGACAACTCGTATTTCACTAGGCTTTAAGGCAATTACAACTATAGTTCATGGCGGATATTAAAAAAAAACTTATATCTGGGGCCCCGAAAATTGCAGGGGTCTATGTCTGACTCCCTCTGTCATGAATTCGTCCATGTCAAGGCATCATCCCAAGTGACCATCTATGACCATCCCAAACTTGTGATGTGCTCATGTCATTGCACATTTAAAACATATTCCACATTCTTCCACCCATGCCAGATTTCCTTTTAGGACGGAATATATTGAATATGTCATGACACACCTGTACCCAAATGGGCTCTCGAAAAACAATCTTATAGACTTATAGTTGGAAAAGCTGTTACATGAGGTGGAAAACAGATATTTTGTTTTGTAAACTCTGTTCACTTCATTTGCAACAGGACTTTACACTGCTTTAAACATCCTGGCAGCACTTTTCGAGGTGTGAAACATGTACAAAATGCAAAAACATGCAAGAACAGTATGACTAGTGTAAAACCAACAGTGAGTTTAGTTTGTTTCACATTGTTTTCACTGTTCTTCACTGTTGCTTTTGGCGGTTCATTGATGCACCTGTATCACGCGAATTCTGAGACGTGACATCGAAACATCCAAATTGTTCTGTATCCACAAAGCAAAGTACAATGTGTATTGTCAAGTCAGGATTTAAACATCTACTGTATTTCAACCATGAACAATCAGGACATCAGGGCATTTATAATTCACTGGAACTTGGCAAGATTCGATTTTCAACATCATTTTCAACATTTAACACCCATGAATTCATGGGGATTTAAGGCAGTTTAACCATCCCAGGAAGATCTGAACAGCCAAATCCCATGCCTGGTATCATCGGCCCCGCGGCCCCAAAAAAACGCTGCGCCAAGGTGCTGAAGGCTCCAACCCATCAAGGCCACCATGCCCCCAAGCTCCGCCAGGCGCAGGGAGTAGTAGAGCTCTGGCCTTGGCCGGGCACGTGCAAAAAAAACGGCTTGGAACGTGGAAAACACCTAGGCAAAAAACTGAGAAATGCTAATTTAATTGTGAATCGAATAGGATACGTATATCATCGTATATATGGGATTTGCTATGATTTCGTTGATATCCCCTAAAATAAACACACGAAAAACATGTGGGAAACCAATGGGTTCCCAAAGGGAAAATGATCTAGAAATGCAAAAACATGCCCGCAGTTTTGTGATGTTTTGTGTATATTCACAGTGTATATCCCACTTCACCAGTTATGAACCATTATGTTAGTTTACCGGAGGGTACTAAAGTACTATGGTTCATAACTGGATAGTCCACTGCTTATAACAGTTATAACTGGCTTATGAAGCATTACTATGGTATTTTGAACCGTTACTGGTTGGTGGTTTCAACCCCTCCGAAAAAAATGAAAGTCAGTTGGGATGATTGTTCCCAATATATGGAAAAATAAAATTCATGTTCCAAACCACCAACCATTACTATGGTATTTTGAACCATGAATCAGTTTTGAAAACTATGGTACTGGTTATGAACCAGTTTTGAACCAGCTATGAACCATTACTATGGTTCAAAGGTTATAACCATTACTATGCTACTATGGTTGAACCAGTTGGTTTTTTTTTCTGCTGAGGTACCAGGTAGGTACCTTCGGGGATACTGTCAGGCGCCCGCGCGGCAAAGTCATGGGACTGTCCTGTGGGAGGAGGGTGCACGTCCTGAATGTTCACGGCATGTCATGGTTTTTCTTCTTGGATGGTGACAGGGCAGAACAAATAGATGACCATGCAAATTAGGATGAATTATTAGGAAAAAAATCCAAATTAGATGAATAATTTCCTAATGTACATTCTTAAAGCATAAATTATGGAACTTATGCTGTTCATTTATCAGGATGTGCCTCTAATCTGTTGCAACCTGGGCTGAAGAGTCCTCACAGTTGGGTACAAAACCTTAAAACGTGGTACCCCCAAAATCCGATTTTTGTCAGATCTCATGCTGCCCCATTGGCCCATTGCAATGGGACGGTCTACATCGTAGTTTTGGGCAACCCCACTATCTGGTTCGTTTCCAAGTGTTCAGCATTACAGTTATGGCCCGAAATACCAGTTAACTCAGTACTTATTTTCCCATTTGTGGAATGTATAGTCCCATAGAAATAACCACAACTATAACTATAAATGGCCACAACTGTAGGGGGTTGCTGTATATTTTTCTATGTTTTTCTGCCCAAGAAACTGGGATTTCCCGTGCCCACATTGTCACAAATGGGCCTTCTCTAGCATGGGAGTCATCAGACAGATGGAGGATGGTAAGGCATAGACCTTCACAACAAAAACGGGCACATGTGTTGAAAAATGTAGACACCTTCGGTAGTCAAAGGTGGCAACTGAAAATCCTAGTTTAATGAGTCTTAATGGGAAAATCAACTAGAAATGGTGGATGATTCCATTCTCATGTTGGACAATCAGGGGAAGAATTCAATGGGGGATTTAAAATTGGGAGAATTCAACTTTCTTAGTGAGATCTCCAGTATGTTGTATGGTTGGCCTCCGCATTTCCAAAAAAACATGAAACATTGGAATTCAATGGGGAAGTCAGAAATCAGTGTCACTTGGCTAAGGGAAATCAATATCCAATGAAATATTCCCAACAAAAACATGATGTTGTTGATAAAATCACATTTTCTTTTAAATCATGTTGATTAAATTCATTTTTCCCGCCTGCCAGCTGAGGGTCTCTAGATTTTAACACAGGTGCAACTCCTTCTTCCTCCTCCATTGTGGGCACGGATCCGAGCCATCTCGCCAACTGAGCCAGACAGAAAGCATGCCAGATAGAATGTCAAAATAGACGTCAGACAGGATGTCAGAACATATGTCAGTAGAATGCCAGAAAGAATGTCAGATATGATGTCAGAGTATCTCTGCCAGAATGAATGTCAGATAGAATGTCAGAGTATATGCCAGAAATAATGTCACATAGAATGTCAGAATATAATATAATATAATACAATATAATATAATATAATACAATATAATATAATATAATACAATATAATATAATATAATACAATATAATATAATATAATACAATATAATATAATATAATACAATATAATATAATATAATACAGTATAATATAATACAATATAATATAATATAATATATGCCCAATGTTTTTGTTTTTTAGTAACACTTTATATAACCATCAATCAATGTATCAATCCACCATCATCTATCAACTATATGTCCATATTGAACACCCAATTTGATAGATGATGGCTGATGTATATTTGTTATATTCACATCTAAGTATATAACTTTATAGAACCATCATCTATCATCAATCAATATCAATCAATATCAATCAACATTCAATATCAATATCCATATATCTATGAACCATCAATATCAATAACACGTTATATACCCTCTGGTAATTTAACATAGCTATGGAAAGATCCACCAGCTTTTCATGGGAAAATAACCACTATTTCTATGGTGATTTTCCATAGTTATGTTGGTTTACCAGAGAGTAATGACTTGGATGACTACAGTTATGGCCATTTACCATTTATAACTGGTTATAAATGGGATTATACATTCTATAAATGGGGTTATAAGTACTTATCAATATCCATCAACTTCAAAGCCCAAGTTTGTCGCAACCGGGCCAGGGCTGGAGATTCCCGGCCAAGTTGTCCCGGATCAAGCGATTCGCACCGCGACCTGCGGCTCAAATCCCGTTGGAAATGGGAAAATTAACTATGAAAAATGGGGAGTTCACTAAGAAGCATGTGGAGTGAACTAAGAAAAATGTAGGTTTCACCAAGTATATAACTTGTAATTTAACTCAGTTAGAAACTACAACTTGGACTTATGCTTATACTGACAGTTGAATCGGCAGAAATAGACCTAATTTGCGGGCCTACTTTGCGGTCATGATATCATACAATTGAAATACATATATTGTGACAAGCTGGACCTAAGACAATAATCTGGGGTTTAAGTCACAAGACCACCCAAACGGTGCTATGAATACTACTAACTACGATCATCCACCAGCTTAAAGCAATCTTAAATGTTTGGGACGGGGCAGGGCCATCGTTGTACTCCATCGAAGGGCTCTCCATAGTCCTATCTGACTGTTAGTGCAAAAGTCTGGATTTTAGTCCTAATTTCGGGGGCCGGTTGCATATGACTTGATCCCGGAAAGATCTGGGAAACATAGCAGGTACCTGGTAAAGAAACATGGTGTGCTGTAAAAACTCAATTTGTGTGTGTGAATTCCCTTGTTGGAAATGAAAATTGTCTGAGTGTCATACGAAAAACAAACAAGAAAACCGGCTTTTCCATCACCATCCATCTGCACCAGAGCGATGCGTCCTGTCAACTTGCAAATGGGGTCCCATATGCAAAACAAACTCCGATAGGTAGCCCTGGTGGCTGGGTAGTTGTAATCCCCTTCCTAAGGACTATGACCCCAAAATTGTGGAATGGCATGATCATTGTTCCAAGCTGGGTATGAATATATTGAGATATGGCAATCGATTAACTAACGTTTCCAACACCCTTGACCAGTCAATTGGCTCAATTTTTGGGGGGTTGTTTCGCAACCTCCATGTTGTTTGTTTCTTTCCGCGCATCCATCCCCAAGCCCTGATCCCCGGGTCTGGGTTGAAGGCTCCAATACTTGTTTTACAGCAACCCCGGACGCGGAGAAGGTCCAATTCATGATTAACTTTAAGGAATTGATTTTATTCAATTCTGCAGCTTTGCTTGCGGGGCCCCCACGGTTGTAAGTTGGTTATTAATACCCCAGTACACTGCATGATATGTACGTAATATCATACACAGATAGATATCATACAAATATGTTTGTATCTATGTATCTTTAATGTATATATATATAATTATATATATATATTAATAATTCTACAATATCAACCATGGCTGTAGTAGGATAAAGTTTGCTTTCAAACCTCTACACCCTAAAAGGACAAACCAGGTGATATCCATAAATATCCACCATCTCGTTCGACCCAAACCGCGTCGCTGGGTGTCCGCGACTGTACTTGCTCCCACGGGTCATTTGAGAAAGAGCTGCCTGGGCATTGAAAAATAGATAAACATAGGCTTACAATCCGTGCCAGTGGCAGTGGGACATGTCCACCCGAAAAAAAACTGTGAATCCCTTCGCTTTGGGATCTCATTATGCAACCAAACCATTACCATCTGGTTATTTAACATAGCCATGGAAAATGGCCCATTTATAGATGGTTTACCTATTAAAAATGGTGATTTTCCATGGCTATGATAAATAACCAAAGGGTAATGTAATTATCATTAATGGATGACATAAATTGACCCAAACGAATTTGTTCTAATTTGAGGATGCATGTCCAGTTCAGTCTGTCGAAACATGGATACCCCAACCGGAATGGTTCAGAAAATAGACCATCAACTTAGCCACTATCACTGCTACTGTTTCTTTTTTAAGTATAGAATCTCTCTTGTCTCTGGTGGGTCAAATGTCTTTCTTTCCTGCACAGACACATGTTGGTCTCCTCATTATCAAAGGCTTTCTGGCCATCTCAGTTTTACCTCCTCCGAGTGGATTGGAGATGTCCAACGCTTTCATGGCCATAAACGTGAAATCCCCATTTTTCGAGGCTGAAATCCTCATTTTTCACTCCAAAAATGTGTCCAGTCTCCTGTCCAGCTCCGTCTCCAGGTTCCCCCGGCCAAGGAAACAACCAGCACAGTGTCAGCACTCATCACCGTCATCTCAGGGCTGGTCATCTTTGGACGGTTTTGAGCTGGGAAACATCAGTAGTAAGCCCTAGAAATGGAGGTTTCTGGCTGGGAACATGGAAAAAGAAACTGCATAAATGATGAACTGTTCATTGTGATGTTTGATTACCGGAGGGTATATTGGTAGCTCGCCATGAGATCGCTACAGGTCACAACTCACCCTGGTTTGGATGGTTATCCCCCCAGGAAATCCTCAGAAGCTACTGGGATAGAAGATAGAATGAGACAGGTTATTAAACCTGGTTTTATGTGGTTAAAAAACAATCTTGAAAAATATGAAAGTCAGTTGGGAAGGATTATTATCCCATATTATATATGGAACATAAAAAATGTTTGAAACCACCAACCAGAAACCATCCCCATATTCAGTTGTCTCATCATCTCCCCACTGTGTCCTGGGCTGCCAGACGATTCCCCAAGGCCGCCACACGCATTGGAACAAGGCCAAAGACGTAGCACCTCAGACGAAAATGGCTGGGACATCCCCCAACAAATGGAGGGTTTTTATGTGACAAATAATCTATAAATATGGAACATGTAACTCATGTAACTGGGTATAAACTGGGTTATAACATCAGTTATTAGTTGGTAACTATGATTAGTTCAGTTATAGTTGGGCCTGCAAGCAACTTACTAAGTGGGGTGAACCACCCATCAGTTTCTGGTCAGATGGATGTGTAGACTAAAAATTGCGGCATACCCCAAGAATAGGGGACTATGACTGGTTGGTGGTTGACCTACCCCTCTGAAAAAAATATGACTTCGTCAGTTGGGATTATTCCCAATATCTGGAAAGTCATAAAATTCCATGGTTCCAAACCACCAACCAGATGATGATTGACCAGCTGATTCGGGGTGTATCCCATTTGGTTCGATTGCCACTGAACCTAGACCAAATTTTCGAAGTAACAAGAGAGGACAACCATGTTGGCATGGACCGGTAGCAAATGGCAATGGCTGTTGAGCACAATCTAGCTGCTAGCTCCTGAACTGAAGATATCGTTGGTCAATTCACGGTTTCCTGATGTTTCTTGCAAGTTTGTTTCCCCTTCAACCGATTCATACATCAACAACATCACTTGACATTGATAAGGTAAGGTTGGAGACCTATATCCGTTAGTTTCACATTTCCATGGGCAAATTCACCAGTTCTGTTGCTGTTAAAAACCTTTATTCCAACCCCGCATGGCCCCATGGCCACTAATGGTCCCAGGATTCCCAAAATCATAGACCATCTAACCGACCTCTAGTCACCAAAAGATTAGAAAAAGTATAACTAAATACTCACTCATTTAAGATTATTTAAAGGATATGATGATTTTGATGATTTTGCTCAATCCTGATGCTCGAATCATCCCCTAAAGTCCTCCATCAACACCTATTTTGGGGATGGCCAACCACTGGGTTTTCCTGGCGACTGGTCACTTCAGCGATGCGGAAGGCGAACACGCACCACCTGAGCCGAACGCCGAACGTCGAACGTGACGCTTGCCATGACGGTGTCATGGTGAAGACATGGGGGACTCACTAAGGGGGGTTCCCCATAAAAGCATGGTGAATCATGGTGAATGATGGTGAATGATGGTGAATAATATGGTCCATAGTGGTTGGTGATGATTGATGATGGGATTTCATGGCATATAACGGTGAATTCTCCAGAAAAACGCCACGTGGAACCGGAGGGTATCTGCGTCCATGTTGTCCCCCAAAACTAGGATTTAAACTAATAACCTAGGATTTAAACTACTCTCTGGTAATTTAACATAGCTATTGAAAATGGCTATTTATAGTGAGTTTTCCCATTAAAAATTGTGATTTTTCATGGCTATGTTAAATAACCAGATGGTAAACTAATTTGATTTTTCGTTCCGATTCATTTTCCGTATTCCCCAGATATTCCAGATGTTGCCAAGAAAAAATCCAGATATGAGATATGGTCATCCAACATGAATGGAATTCCTGGATTGCGTAATGGGTAAGGCATCGTGAACGGGATACCCCAATCTGGGTAATCAATGGTAATGATCTAAGTCCGATTACCCACTATGTGGCTAGATAATCCCATGTTTTACCATGGCACATATGGCTTTGTCTGAAAATATGGTATCTCTAAATCGGTGGAATCGAATCATTTTCCTGCCAAGAGGATCCAAGAGGCCATTTCGCATTGGCACCACGACAAAGACCGGGCCTTTGACGTTGACGTTGTGGCGTAGCCCGGCGAATGGTGGACTTCTGGGTGGATATATATATATATATATCCACCCAGAAGTCCACCATTCGCCGGGCTACGCCACAACGTCAACGTCAAAGG
>Ga0126342_10015708_pt1 | contig 13239 bp, 5 predicted proteins | sample Cyp1metagenome_FD_92528 | JGI IMG/M metagenome (GOLD analysis project Ga0126342, IMG submission 92528) | Coral microbial communities from Lord Howe Island, Old Settlement Bay, Australia - Cyphastrea 1 metagenome | ecosystem: Host-associated > Invertebrates > Cnidaria > Coral ...
GTTTTTCTACTTTTTGACTTTTTGACTTTTCTCGTTTTTCTCGTTTTTCTTTTTTTCTTACTTTTCTTAACCAAAAACGTGCACGGACAAGAAGATACCAAACGTCACGTCTAACTGACTTAGCGACGACAGCGGGAACTTATGGCCAAAGCTGACCTTGGAACTGAATGGTTGCCTTCCATGGGTGGCCGTGGCCAACAAACGAAGCCCAAAAAGGTTGTCGGGTGCCAAGCCCCCCTGAAGCAAGGACGTAGCCAAGACGTTCAACCTGCCTTTTATGGATTTTCTGCCCTCCACGCCAAGCAGTTTAAACAGCTCCGTCGGTTGCAGAATTACTGTAGGTGGATTGATGGTCGACCCCAAACCGGCACAGTGGACTGTCTTCATGGAATTTGCCTGTGGACTTCTATCTTGCGTGCCCCTGGCTTTGGTTCTTCCTTCTCTGAGTGGTGGCTGCACCGTCAATATGTGACTCCTTTCGATCCCCCTGTCGTTCCATGTCACTTTCCTGGCTCTGCTGTTGCTCATCAGATTTATGATGCTGTTCTGGCCGAGGTCCGTGCCTTTGAGCAGCGACTCATGCGTGCCAAACAAGCGTATCGCCAGACTCAGCATGCTTCCGACAAGAACTTGGTCTTCCGTGAGGTTGCACGAGAGCCTGCTGCCCCGGTTGAGTCTCTTATCCACCGTGTTGAGGCGTCAGTTGTGCGAGTTGATGAACATGAGTCTGCGATTGAGCTTGACAAGCCAGTTCGAGTCTTGCCTGATGAACCTGTGTGGATTGCGGGTCATGCACATGAGGTCATCCATGCTGATCATGATAAGATTTGGCTCACCGATGTCTCTGAGGTCTGTGTTCCCTCTGTCTGTGTTCAGTCTCGCCACTTAGGTGATTTGCGTGAGCTGTTTGATGCTTTCCATGAACAATGGCAACGCCGATGGTGTCGTCATGACCATGTTCCCTTTTCACATTGGACCCAACTGCTCGACTTTGCCAAAAGGGTTGTCCGGCCTACTCCAGTTGCCCATCTTCAGCTTGACTGTGCTTTGCTGCGGGCTGAGATCAGCCGCAAGAAACGAACAGCGGCTACTGGGCTCGATGGAGTCAGCCGCAATGACCTCCTGATGGCTGATCAGGCAACCTTGTTTGGATTGACCAACATGTACCGCCGTGCTGAAGCTGATGGCACCTGGCCTCAACAACTTTTAGCAGGCAAGGTCCATTCTCTCGCCAAAACTGAGTCTGCGGCATCAGTTGGAGATTATAGACCCATTACAATTTTTGGTCTTCCCTACCGAGCTTGGAGTAGTGCCCAATCGAGATATCTGCTTCAGTTTGCTGAAAGCTGGGTCGATGAAAGCGTGTATGGAAACCGAAAGGGCCGCCAGGCCTCTGATTTGTGGACTTCTCTTCTCCAACAGATAGAGCAAGCGTATGCCACGGGCCTGCCTCTTGCAGGGATTTCTGCGGACCTTGAGAAGTGCTTCAATTGCATCCCCAGGTTTCCTGCTTTGTGCCTTGCCGTTTTGGTTGGTACTCCCCCTGAAGTCACCACTGCTTGGAGTGGAGCTCTTTCATCCATGTGCAGGCATTTCAAGGTTCGTGACTCATATTCTGCTGGGTTTCTCACGTCCACTGGTTTGGCCGAAGGTTGTGGGTTGTCAGTGTATGGTATGCTTCTTGTCGATCACCTCTTTGCTTGTTGGCTCCGGTTTCAAACTCCAACTGTGCAATGTTTGACCTATGTTGATGATTGGCAAACCATGACTCGCGATCCCTCTTTTGCAGTCAGGCAACTTGACCTTGTGGAACAGTTTGCTGGCATGGTTGACCTTACGGTGGATCGTAAGAAGACGTTTGGATGGGCTACCTGCCCTACCTTGCGCGCCCAGATGCGTTCTGCGGGCATTCGGGTCTTGCACCATGCCCGTGAGTTAGGTGGACATTTTGGAGTCTCCCGGCAATACACCAACCGCACTGTCACTCAAAGAATTGCTGACCTTGAGGATTTTTGGGGTAAGCTCCGTGCCTCCCGGGTGCGACATCAAGCTAAAGTTTTTATGCTGCGTGCCGTGGCTTGGCCCCGTGGACTTCATGCCATTGCCAGTGCCCCTGTTGGAGACCAGGTTTGGCTGGACTTACGCCGCCAAGCTGTCAAGGCCCTTGGATGGAAAAAGCCTGGGGTCAATCCTCAAGTGCTGCTTAGTTTGGTTGAGTGTGCTGTCGATCCTCAGTTTGTCGCCTTGCTTTGGACTCTTCGATCCGCACGTGTTCATTGCCCTTTGGACTTTTGGACTGTCAGTGTTGCCCCGTTGGCTCATGGTGATTTGGACTTGCCTCCTAACTCCCTTGCTGCCATTGCTCTGCACCGCATTCAATCCGTTGGGTTCTCTGTTTCCCGTCAAGGGTGGGTTCGTGATTGCTTTGGGTTTTTCTGTCCGCAGACCTGTAACCCTACAGAGCTTGAACTCCGTCTTCAATGGGCTTGGACTCGCGTTGTTGCTCAGAAAGTTGTGCATCGTACTGACTTTGCTGGCCTTGCCTGTGCTGACTTGGCAGCCACTCGACAGGCTATTAATCAGCTCAGCGCCGATGACCAAGCCCTCTACCGACTGAGTTTAGCTGGGGGCCTGTTCACCGAAAGTTACAAAGCTAAGTGGACTGAACAAGCAGATGCATGTCAGTGGTGCGGCCAGAAGGATACCCTCATGCATCGCTACTGGGAGTGTCCCCAACATCACGATCTCCGGCAACAGTTGGCTCCTGAAATCCCTGCCATTTTGGACTTGCTCCCGCCTGCCCTGTCGTTGCGTGGTTGGGCGATTTTCCCTCCTACTTGGCCGGCTTGGATTCGCCTGTTGGTCAGCTTGCCTGCCACTCCGCCTTCTCCTGTCGTTGCTTTTCGATTGGACGGTTGGAACGACGTTTTCACTGATGGCTCCTGTCTTCACCAAGCTTGCCCTTTGTATCGCTGTGCCGCTTGGGCCGTCACTCTCGCTCCACCGTTTACTGCTGATTGGACTCCGGGGGGTGCTGCTGTGGTGGGTGCTTCCTATCTGCCTGGGCTCTGCCAAACTGCATACAGAGCGGAACTGTTCGCTGTTGCTTACACCCTTCATTGGGCGGCAGCCCAAGGGGCACAAGTGCGCATTTGGAGTGACTGTCTTGGTGTCGTCAACAAGTTTGCTCTACTGGTTTGGGGTCACAAACGGTTAAATCCAACACGCAGCAATGCCGACTTATGGGTGTGGATCATGCAGTCTGTTGAGCGCTTAGGGAAGCAGAATGTCGCCATCATGAAAGTCCCTGCTCACCGAGATCTTCGAAGCCTCACAACCAGGTTTGAAATTTGGAAAGGAGTGCACAATGCTTTTGCGGACAGAGCTGCTCGCTTGGCTAACCAAGCGCGGCCTACATGGTTTTGGAAGTTTTGGGAACAACATGTTCAAGCAGTTACCATTTCTGCCCGGCTCTTTGACCAAGTTCGCAAATTACATTTGGCAGTTGGCCGCCGGCACGTACAGGGACAAGTCAATTTTTCAGGAGATCTTGCCCCTACACCTGCCCGGCCCACACGAATCTCTGATAAGCATTTTGATGTGAGTGGATGGCAAGGACAACCATTGCCAGTGACTTCCAGGTTGTTTGGGGCAGCTTTGACCATCAAGTTGCAGCGATGGTTTGATGCTAGACTGGTTTTGCTTGCTGATGCGCCTCTTGAATGGGTGTCCATCACTCAGCTGTACGTGGACTTTCAACTGACTTGGGGTCACCCAGGTCCTTTGCGAGTTCATGACCAGTGGGTTGATGTTGATCAGAGGCCGTATTTGGCAGCAGAGACATTTGGTTTCCGAGTTCGAGTACGTTGGTTCCGTCAGTTTTTGAAACAATTCTGGCGCGAAGCCCAGGTGACCTTGGCCCTTGAACAGTGTAGACCCCGGTCTGAAGCTTTACAGACGTTCCTTCCTGCTGCTTCGGTTCCGTGGGATACCTTGGCTCTTTGTCAGGTCGAAACTTGGATAACTGCTCAACTTAATGCACCTTGTGTCAGAAGTGTCAGTGTTTTGAAATCGCTGCCTTTAGCCAGCCGTGACCCGACCATGGCGATGGCTGTGATGGGATAGTTTCACCCCGAGAGCTTCGCCTCGCTCCCCCAACTGAGCAGGCGGATTGGTCGAAAACTTGGTCGAAAACTTGGTGGCTTGGAACATTTTTATTTTTCCATTATGTTTAACCATATTCAACCATATTTAACCAGCAAAATGTTTAGCAAAACTGGTTGGTGGTTGGGAACATGGCTTTTATGACTTTCCCATCATATTGGGAATGGAAAATCATCCCAACTGACGAACTCACTCCATGATTTTTCAGAGGGCTTGGTTGAAACCACCAACCAGGGAATAGTTGGAGGATCATTTCCCCGGGCCGTAGATAACATATCGCTGTTCGTTGGTTTAGAACTAAATTAACTATGGTTTCCGGTAGATATTTATCACACACATATATATATATATTCATATATCACATATCATATATGTATACATATATATATATATAAATCTATAGTCGAAGAGGTTTCCAAACCAACAAACATTAAACTTGGGGCCGACTTGTAGGGTAGCAAGTAGTTTATCCATCCAGGCCCCCATATCTGCGGACAGCCAGTACCCTTCAGACCGTCCTCCAAAAGGTTCGCGGCACCGGGGGCGAGACGCACCGCGGCACGCGGCTTCGGGGGCGATTGCTTTACGGAAGCAGAGCAGCTTGGTGCAACGGATGGGAAAATGTTCCAGAAATGGGGGATTCAATGGGAGTTTTGCTGCGCAGCAAAAAAAATCACGGTGAATGGGGGATTTGCTGGTTATTTTTATAGGTTACCAGATGGGTTGACATTAGATTACGCGTCATCGTCATACGTGCCATGATGGGGGCATGGTCATCCCATTTTGAGGATGTTCAGTATGGGATGGATCACAGCGCGTCAGAATCGAAGGATTCTAAGCAGCAAATCGGGGCTAGAAATCGCAAGGGATGGTTAGAAGTATTGTGCTGGGCCAGCAACTCCCTTGTCGCTGCATTCATCAGTAAAGGGTGCGTTAGTTTTTGGGATTTGATTTTGTACTTTCCTTGGGCATTGGTGCTGGTCATTGGAGACATGTTTGGCGATCAGTGAAATGGTGGCCTTCTGAAGTAGTGGAATGGCACTCTGTAGGGTTGGCCCGGCTCGTTACGGCTTCGCCAGGACGGCTTCGCTGCGGCAATATCAAACTATGTTCATCAACTTTATATTCCATGAAGTTCCATGTGTTTGTTCTCAATTTTCCGCAGCATTCATCGCAATGATGCTTAGTTATACACCCAATTGTTCATGGTTACCCTCTGGTAAATTAACATAGACCCTGAAACTGACCAATTTATAGTGGAAACTAGTCTTTCAACCCCCATCTGGCAGGGTCTATGTTAATTTACTGGAGGGTAAATCATGTGATTTCCTCACATAAACCACACAATATGTGTATTTCATCCCCATGTTGTTGGTGATATCCCACGGTTGAACGAAAAAAAATCCCATTCCCCATTCCCATAGAGGGCGCCCCAAAAAATGGTCCCAGTCATAAGTGCAAATCCCTTGCTAAAGCCTGGTTCCATTTGGGGGTGTTTGGTATTAGAGGGCATGGATTAATGATAGTTGGTTAATGTTGGTTAGTTCCAACAACAACTGATTGGTGGTTTGGAGAATAATCATCCCAACTGACGAACTCCATCATTTTTCAGAAGGGGTAAGTATACCACCAACCAGATATATTATGGGATATAATGGATTGAAAACGGCCATTTATAGTGAGTTTTCCCAATAAAAATTGTGATTTTCCATAGTTTTCCAAGGGGATTCAATGGGACAATATTCCCTTCTGCATATCCCATTGAATCCCCATTTGTTGATGGTACAAACATCATCTGGCTGGTGGTTTGGATCATTTTTTATTTTCCATTTCATATATGGGATGTCATCCCAACCCCATTGACGAACTCCATCATTTTTCAAGATGGTGAGTTATTGCACCACCAACCAGACTTTATATCATTATATAAATGGAGGTTTCCTAAGTCATGGGTTCCCCCCAGTCATCATCCATTGATGGTTTTTCCATGAAACCATCCAGCTTTGCTCTTGGGGATCCACCATTTTAACAAACTTCCAAAGATATCCAAAAATCCCATGGTAAACATCCAGTAGTTCCATAATACAATTACGTGTATATATATATATATACATATATGTTTGTTATCTAATTTTTATGTTTAAACAGTTTAAACATATGAGTTTTAGTAATTTATCATTAACATCATCAACTATCCCGTATGTTTAAGCTGTTTTTTCCAGCCACTTCGACAAATTGACACATTGCCCTGATCCATGAGGTCATGATCAGCAACCCGCAGAGCGCCTTGGAGGGTAACCGCTTCATCACGACCGAGCCCTGTTCTAACCCTGGTTCATCATGGTTTATTTTAGGGAAATCATCACCTTTTATGGCCGAACGTTTCAGATTTTTCAGGTTAGTGAAATCTTCTAATTTACCCAGATAAATGGTTATACGTGGTTATAAATGTGAGATTATATAAATGAGGTTTTGTTAGTACTTATAACTGGTATGACTCGGGCCATAACTGTTGGGAAAGTTTTGCTGATGAAGTGTTTATTGCTGGAGAAATGATGTAAATCGATTGCAGGTTTTCTGTTCAGGTGAAATTGTTGTGTATAGTTTAAGACTAATAAACGATGGGATACAAGTGTTAAACATGATGAAACAAAAAACGAGCACGTTTTTTACGATGTCACCGACCACATATCGGTCAATTCCAGGTCAAAATTATTCAAAAAGTTTCAGCCCAAAGGGCGCCAAAAAATCCATACCAAGTGGATTTGCCCAGTTTGTAATTTGTGGAAAATTTTCCCATTACTTGGTGGTTCATCCCACTTAGTAAGTGGGTTATAACCCTAGTGATTTGCATGGGACAAGTAGGGTTAATCCACTTATAACTGGGGTTATAACCCACTTACTAAGTAGGGATAACCACCATTAGTACCCTCTGGTTATGACTAACAGTTTGCCATGGTATAGATGGCCCATAGAAATAGATGATTTTCCCAGCGAACTAAACCTCCATTTAGTCACAACCAGATGGTAAATCCACCTTCTACACGGACAAGCTTGTTATCTTCTGACATAACTCCAATTTCAAGCCATCTATATATGTAATCCTATCCCCCTAATTAATATTAAACACCATCGAAATGGGCCCGAGGATGTGTAAATTCCCCACGGTTTACAATATAGCTTCATGCTAGGGGGAAGGGAATTCATGTACCAAGTCTCACCAATCATATTCCATAAGCTTTCCATGGGATTTCTTTCAAACCATCGAATTTTCCATGGACTTTGCCCCACATCTCCGAATAAAGTGGGGATTTTTCAGCACTCAGCCACTGAGGCTCCTGGAGCTGGATGAGAAGATGGTAGATGAGAAGATGGAGGTTGCCTAAACACCGTTGGTGTTTGGTTCACAAATCATCAACAAAAATGGCTTAAAAAACCAGCAGAACGTGAATATCCTCTGGTAATGTATATGTAGCAATAGGCCATCCTGTATAAAATGGAGCTAACTGAATACGTTTGAATGGGACAATCATTGCGCAAAATCGGAAATTGTTCATTGCCACGTTTCATTATCAGAGGGTATATATATATACACATATAATACAATATATATATATATTACATATTTGTTAAGTTTCCATGACATATTGTATAAGTTCAATCAGATGGCTATGAGTTATGATGGGGAACACCTCTGGTTCCCTGTAAGATTTTCCTGAGAAAACCATTCCAGTGATTGGTGAAAAAATCAAACACGGGATACAAGTGGGCCAACCTGGGTGAAGAGATGTTTAATGGGTACTTTAATGCAATATATATATATAATAGTTGTGTATAATATAAATATATATATATATATATAATCGGCAAATTTTCGCGTATACAAGAAGTGAACACAGACCTACAAAATTATTTCCCCCAACTTCTGAGGTTTTCTGTTTAGAAACCCATCCAACCACAGATACATCCACCAATGATCCCCCAATGAGCTAACTGAATCGAAATATGCCTTCCCAAGCTCGCTTTGCCGGCATCACTTGCATTTTCCAGAGCTTAAGTAAGGGTTCCAACATTAAAAATCAATGAGTGTTTCATTCTAGACATTCTCTGGGTCATAAATCTACCATTTATGGGTCATAACTTATTAGATCTTATTAGCATTTATTAGCCACAAATCCCATAATCTTGGGTTAGTATAGTCATAGTTATTATATGTTATTATAACCTCATCTGGTTGGTGGTTTGGAACATGAATTTTATTTTCCATTTCATATATGGGATGTCATCCTTCCCATTGACGAACTCCATCATTGAAGCTCGTAATAACACCGCGCCGCCCATTCGTTTAGTATTCCATGATCCCCCATGAGCCATTTAAACAGCTTTCACCAACGAAAAAACGATGAGGAAAAAAAAACGATAACGTTGGTTATTTGAGTTATGTGAATGATCTGTGTCAAGACTCTGGAAATCCAATCGTTCTGCCGCTATGCTGGTGCTGCTGGTCCCTTCCTTTCACTGTTTGTTGTCGTAATGGTGCGCCAACGAATGCGTGTGAGATTCTGCACCAGGAAGGGGTTGTGGGACATGGAAAAGTTAGCTCGCATATGGTTAAACAGGTTGATGTGATAGAATTTGGCTGGCAGCCGCGGCAGCCGCCATTCAATGTTTGTTTTCATTTTGTAGCTTGTTGCCGGTTCCTGTCCACAGCATATTGGAGCCCTGTAGGAGTATGAAGTGGCAGGCGTTTCGATTAGCCACGGCTGAAGGGGAACGTAAAACGAAGTTTGAAGCGGTGGCCTGATCGGCCACAGTTGGAAGAGGTGCCAGATTCCTGCCGCAAAGGCGCAACGCTGAGGCCAGTCTTTGTTGGGCAGAGGTGCCATCCTGTCCGTCCAGCAGCTCCTCGAGTTCCAGCAGCGCAGAAGATTCTGCCAGCTGAGGGAAAAGTGCGCTATCCATGCCATGGCATCATTTTCCAACCTTGCAGATGCAAAAAAAAACCCGAAAAGACAGGTGTAAATCTGGCGGTTGTGAGCTATTATGAATTCTTTGATCAAGGTGTGAAGCCAGCGCTTGGGAAAACGATAAGAGGAAAAAAACGATAACGTGTGGAAAAACAATTGCACAGGTATCGGGGTTTTTACAAACCCCCATATTTTTCAAGATGGTTATTGCATCACCAACCAGTTCTAGATCCTACTAGAATTCTATTGGCATGGAAAGTATTCATTTCTGGAAAAACACGTACTTTCAGTTTTCATTACTCCTCTGTTCACATTCATGGGGATTCAACGGTTAAGCCCAAGGGTGAGCCACCCAAAATATTGGTTGATAAGCCATCAATCAATGGTTGTTGGTGATTTTTCGACCTCACATCCCACAGCCAAAGAATTCAGGTTTGTGTACCCTTATTAAACCCCTATAACAAAAAAACCCTGTTAAATCCTAAGAAACCCCCATGGGAAACACTTCAAGATATTCCAAAAAGGTCACCTTCAAGCCAGAATTCCAGCGGTGGTTTCCTGAGGGAATCAGCCCATGTTTGTTCAATAGGGGAACGGCTAAACCTTGGTAAACCATGGTAAGCCCAATGCCATACAAGGTGGTGCCCCATAGTTAGCTAAGTTGGTTTATAAGTCCCATAACTATGGTTTATGGCAGATATAACTATAGTTAATGGGCTTTATAAACCCACTAACAAAACTGGGGGGCACCATCCTGTAGCCTCTGGTAAACGTTTACAGTTTGCGAACTTGAAAATAGCCATAGAATTGTCGTTGATTTACCCCAAAAAAATGGTGATTTCCATCGTCCGTTTTGGATCAAGATGGATCAAGATCCGAATCGTTTCCCATTGCAGCTATTTAATATGTTTCTTCCAAATGCTATACCATGATGTGCCATGATCAAAAGTTTGAATTCTGTATGTGCCCATATTGGGGTAGGGTCATCTCGTCGGGAATCGGGAATGACGTTCCGCGAATGGGGAAACATAAGGGTTCCCATTTTGGTTGACCGTAACCCATATACTGTACCATGTTCCTGGACCACGGCACACATATGGCTACACGATAACCTCGACAACTGGGACGCACATCAAAGTAGAAAATTATACGTATGTATATATATACACACATATATCTATATATTTATACATATATCATATATCTATTAATATATATATATATATATGTGCATGGGTTAAAACCTATCAATCATAGTTTTTCTTGGTTAGAAACACATCCATAGATCAAAAAGGATGCCCTAAAAAAATCCCAACAAAAATCCCATCTCAAAAATTCATAAATCCCAGTAAATCCCGGTAAATCCACAGAAATCCCAGCAATCTTAGGGGTTTTCACAGGGCTTTTCACAGGGCTTTTCACATACCCTCTGGTAAACATACAAAAAACTATGAAAAACCACCATGTTTAATGGGAAAATCCACTATAAATGGGCCATTTTCAATAGCTATGCTAAATTACCAGAGGGTATGTTTTTTTTTCACTGACCCAGATTCCAGGCCTCAGATGTCCCACGAACGAAAATGATGCGATCAGAGCATGCCCAGAAACACAGGCGCAGCAGCCCCACGTTTCTATAGATAGGTGGGGCCCTCTAGATAGGTAACTATATACATTATTATTCTAGATTGTTATCATTATTGTATATTACACTATATCAATATTATATATTATATATATTCTAAATTTATTATTACCATTTGTTTCTACTATCAATATTTTTTAATATCATATTATCATTTAATAACCAGCAGAACTATGGTCTTTCTGAGTTGTTTGGTATAGTATCCTATAGTTATATCACTGAGGGGTACCACCTTTTTGCATTGTTAGACTCGAGGTGTTGGTGCAGGTTGGCCTTTTTGGTCAACCCCGATGTGCTTTAACAAAAAAACAAGAGTCTTGGTTGAGTTGTATGGGCAGATGGTGTCCAGCTACTACATTTTGTGAGAATTTTGGAATTGGGATACTGCGACACTGTGAGACTACGAGTTTGATGAACTCAGGACAGAGTCAATATTAAAGTGGTTGGTGGATTAGTGGTTTCACATTTTTAAGGCTGATTTTCCATCCAACAAATGTGATGATGATCCAAGATGAAATTTGGAACTTCTTGAAGCTTTGATAGCCTTTGGTAGCTTAACGTAGCTATGGAAAATGCACCATTGTGAATCAGCGATTTTCCATGGGCTATGTTGAATCACCATTGTTGGGGTGCGAGGGTTCCACTAATAAGTGCTTATATAACTTATGGAGCTCATGGTTTCTGAGTGGGTAATTATTGAATAGGGGAACTCATAGAATTGGATTATGGGAAAATTTACAGGAAAGCCCTATCTTTGATGGTAAAAACCATGGTTTCTGGTTAAGATTTTCCCCAACAAACCAATCCAGTGAGGAAAGGGATGTGTTCGTGTTTGGGGGTGCAGTTGGCAGTTGGCATTTTTTTAAAGTAGAACGATGGGATTCTAACCACTGTTGGGAGATGGGCCCCCTGTACCAACTACAATAAACTACCATCTGGTTATTTAACATAGCCATGGAAAATCACCATTTTTAATAGGTAAACCATCTATTTCTATGGGCCATTTTCCATGGTTACGTTAAATAACCAGAGGCTATGGTGAACTGTTGGAACTGCACCCAAAAAAAACCGTGTTTGTAGAGTAGAACCACCGTTAATCACTGAAACTGAAAAACCCCGAAGTACTTGGTGCCTCATCCCACGAATCGTAAGTAGGTTCTAACCCTAGTGATTTGCATGGGATTTTTGGAGCGGGTTAATCCACATCAATCACTGGGGTGAACTAACCCACAACCACGATTCGTGGGTAGTTCGCCACCAAGTAGGGTCAATACAGACGGATTTTCATGGATCACCCTGGGTGTCATGAAACGTGGCGTGCTAGAAAATCCCCCGCACGACGTGAAGGTTTTGATTGGAAAATCATCAAACTATTGCTGGTGGATTTGACAAAAACACGCCATGTTTGATGATTTTTTTGGGTCAACAGAAAATTCTAGGCTCAACAGAAAACATAGGAGGTGCCAAGTATTACCCATGACGGATCCATGTATGCCGTATATGGTAACATGGATCCCATCAATATACCCCAGTCATGTTAGCATATATACCAGCACCATGGATCCGTCATGGGTTAGGATGTGCCAACTGATAGCTATGCCAACTGATGTGGCTATGCTTTGATCATTTTCCGAACGGCTTTTCCTAGGGATTTTCCACATCTATACAATGTGGGGCCCCCGTTCGATAGCTAAGTTGGTGAACATAACTCCAATAACTATGGTTTATGGTACGCAAATAACTATAGTTAATGGGGTTTATAAACCAACTTACAACTGGGGGGCCCCACATTGTATGAGTTTATTCTTAGAAATTCGCTGTCGATTACAGTGTAATGTCTTGGGTTATGTGATATTTTTCCATGATATTTCGCATTATTGATGGTTCCATCAAAACCGAGTCCATTTATAAATGGGTACCCTCTGGTAAACTAACATAGCTATTGAAAATGGCAATTTATAGTTGATTTTCCCATTAAAACTTGTGATTTCCATAGTTAGTTTACCAGAGGGTATGCCATTATAAACCATTATGAACCATTATTAACCATTATTAACCATAGTTATGCAATGTTATGCCATAGTTATGTTAGGTTATTACAGGGTAATTAATTACCAGAGGATATTGTTGATTCAAGGCCACAAAAAAAAAAAAACACCGCAAACCGCAAACCGTTCGGGCTCAAGAGTTGTGCGTGGCCATGCGGCAGACTCCAATGGCCAGATGGGCGAGTCAGATCATTGAACTCACTTAGCGCTTAGCGGTGCTTACTGAAATAGATACATGTGAGTAGTGTATGATATATCTAGACATATACACTACTGTACATAGTTATGTATAATATATATATATATGTATATATGTATATATGTATATATGTATATATGTATATATGTATATATGTATATATGTATATATGTATATATGTATATATGTATATATGTATATATGTATATATGTATA
>Ga0126342_10015709_pt1 | contig 13238 bp, 11 predicted proteins | sample Cyp1metagenome_FD_92528 | JGI IMG/M metagenome (GOLD analysis project Ga0126342, IMG submission 92528) | Coral microbial communities from Lord Howe Island, Old Settlement Bay, Australia - Cyphastrea 1 metagenome | ecosystem: Host-associated > Invertebrates > Cnidaria > Coral ...
ATACTACTACTATATACTACTACTATATACTACTACTATATACTACTACTATATACTACTACTATATACTACTACTATATACTACTACTATATACTACTACTATATACTACTACTACAACAGCTACTACTACTACTACTACTCCTGCTACTGCTACTGCTACTGCTACTGCTACTGATACTGCTACTGCTACTCCTACTGCTACTGCTACTGCTACTGCTACTACTACTGCTACTGCTACTGCTACTACTACTGCTACTACTACTGCTACTACTACTCCTACTACTACTCCTACTACTACTACTACTGCTACTACTACTACTACGACTACTACTACTACTACTACTCCTGCTACTGCTGCTGCTACTACTCCTGCTACTGCTACTACTACTACTACTACTGCTACTGCTACTACTACTACTACTGCTACTCCTACTACTACTACTACTCCTACTACTACTACTACTGCTACTACTCCTGCTACTGCTACTGCTACTACTCCTGCTACTGCTACTACTACTACTACTTCTACTACTACTACTACTACTATGCACTACTACTATGTACTACTACTATGTACTACTACTATATACTACTACTATGTACTACTACTATGTACTACTACTATATACTACTATGTACTACTACTATATACTACTACTATATACTACTACTATATACTACTACTATATACTACTACTATATACTACTACTACTATATACTACTGCTACTGTTTTGAAGATTCACCACTCACAGGTCACTCACACAGAGCCCCCACGCCGCAGTCCGGCCGAGGCAACCTCTTTTTGCTGGAAACCCAGCTGGGACTCTACTGTTGGGATGGGGATGCAGACCTACACGGATGATGAGATTTGTTGAGACTGCAGGAATGGCAGGATCCATTGTGATAAATACAGATATCATTTGATACCGCATCACCCTGTGTCCCTGTGTCTTCTACTACGTTGGTAAGTTGTTCATGTCGATTGAAAAATATCCTAGATATGAGGTGTAGTATTGCTGCACGTGATGTATAGGGTACATTAATATGTACACGACATTACACGACTGTTTCTCGAGGGATACGTGGTCTCCACCTGTCGGAAAGCAAGGCAAACTTTGCTGATGAACTGGCACAAGTCTTGCAGCGCTCAGAAGGAGGACCTGTCGGTTGCTGAGAGGGTTTAGCTTCAACCACGGGGATTCAATGAACGTATACAACCAATAGGGATATATATAATATTATATAATTATGTATCTATATATATGTATGTGTATTGATATGTGTATATATATATATGTATGTATATGTGTATATATATATATATATATAATTATATATATATATATATTATGTTTATATATTATATGATATTATATTATATTGAATTGTATTATATTGTAACCACTGGGAATGTAATGGCTGCTAGAATGGGGATAGAACCAATGATGATCTTGTTGGTAATCTGAACTACATGTTTTTTTTTTCAGCTCACTGTGGGATCATGAGAAACCATGAACCAGATGAACCAGCAGAACTGGGGAGATGCCAACAAAACTGAGGGCTACTGAGGGCTGCAAGGGCTTAGTCTTTGTGCAGATTTTCCATTGTCATTTTGGTCAGGATATAACCGGGGAGTACAGTACTCGTACCACCAATGTTCCATATTTGTTTCTTTATATACAACTATAACTTATAAGTGAATTGAGTTTCGAATTGAACAATAAGCACTTCTACCATGAATTAAGATTCCAAAAAACAATTGTTTTTTTACAAACACTAAGATTGGGCCGATGCATCCAGTGCTCGTTTCCTGTCGATGATCCTTCGCATCGAACCTTCCATGATTCCCAGAGGCTCGATGTATGGAACTGTTACCATATGCGGGTAGCCTTTCCATACATGAATAGTGAACAATAGTGGTTAATGATGGTTAATAATGGTTAATGATGGATAATAATGGTTAATGATGGTTAATAATGGTTATAGTAACCCTTTCACATGGAGCATATGTGCTCACTTTCCAAACACCCCATGCTGAAAGAGCGCTTCGTTTGAAGAAGTTGGATCACAAACTACGAAAGATGGGTCATGCCTGACCACATGCAGGACGTTTTGTACAGTTGCAGGGTACGTGATTGTCACGTGTTTCTGGCTCTTGGCCATTTCTCTTCTCACCCACTAGTCTCTTCGCCCGCTTTTGGCCAGCTCGGGATGTGGCATCGTGTCCGCCAGGAGTGAGTCAAAAGATGGATTATAATTTATCAATGATTATACAATTATATACCCATATTGGGGGATGGTCATCAGTCCTTGAACATATGATATAATTGCCCATAATGTTTGGATTCCCATTGAATGGAAGGGATGACCACAACCCATTAATCTCATCTTTTGACCAGAGCACATATGGGGTTTCTTCCCTGAGCAGAGATTCTTATGTCGCAAGGAGCGTCGCTTGCTGAAACGCCGGCAGCTCGCTGCGTCCTTGGTGGACGGATCGTATCTTGGCGCAGCGGACGGTGCCAGCCAAAAAACACTGTGGGGTTGATGGATTTTGGATGATTTGAGATGATTTCAGATAGTGATTTGCTTGGTTGTCCAGTGAAGAACATGTTCCCCAAGTCCTGGTTAGATGAGCAAGACTGGGCCTCATCTTCGAGGAGGGTTCCGAAATTGACCTACTTTTCATGTTGTTGTGGCAGAGGACCCTCTTGACTAGCGATACGCAGATGCCATTCGGGCCTGGCTATTTCCGGTTCACTAGCTGCGACGCTTCTTGTATTGCTGGCAAAAGTGATCACTGGATCACGTGTTTACCATGTGCAGATGCTAGCCAACAGACCTATAGAGATTTACATGAGAAGGGGATTTGACCAACCGAACTGGGAACTTAACCGCAAAGTTTTCTTCCAGCTGGTGGTTCTGCTGGTTCGATTGCTATTTCGGTGTTGGTCAAAGGTCACTCGTGAATCGCGGACGTCCTGGTAAGTCCCAGGTAAACGCTCTGATGCAAGCACGCATAACCGTAATTGGACTCCAGTGTTGGTTTGTATGCTCCATGATGGCTGTTGGCAGGCTGTTGTGGCAAAAGTTCCATCAGACAATTCACATGTCAGTTGTCTTTTTTAGTTTTTTCACCCACTTGCCATGAAACTCCCATGTTGAAGGCATTCATGGGAATAACTATGGCATTTCATTTCTTTAAACATGTTCCGTCCAACCCAGACGTTGCGCTCCACACTCACAATCATCATCGTCATCATCATCATCATCATCATAATCATAATCATCATCATCATCATCATCATCACCAGTGTCAACTCATGTGGCATGGGGTAATACCATCAACTACTATGTTTTGTACTCAAAAGGGATCAAACATCCGCCACCCCCTATGACAAATATGTTGAATGGTGTGTTCATATCAACTTATCTTCATAAGGGATCAACAAATCCACCACCCATCTGACAAATATGTTGAATAAGGAATAACATCAACTTATCTTCATAAGGGATTAAAAAGTCCACCACTGCCTTTGACAAATTTGCTGAATCTGAAAATAGCATCAACATATCTTCATAAGGGATGAAGCTGAAGATGATGATGATGATGATGATGATGATTATTATTATTATGATGATGATGATTGTGATGATGATGGTGGTGGTGGTGGTGGTCGTGGTGGTGGTGGTGGTGTTGGTGATGATCATGGATCACATATACATCTGCATATTGAAAGTCCGCCGACATGGCATTCCAAAAATACGCAACCCTCCGCAATTCTGGCGCGGGGCAACGTCAGGGCTGCACCGAACATGTTTTAACATGTTTTAACCCCCGGGGAAGGCTTGGGATATCTTGATATATTATATATATAATATAACAGTATACCCCTACAAGGTGGGGTCCCAAATGCTTCCGGTTTTGAAGTTTCTTCTGTGACTACCCAACAAAAATTGATGACACAGAGTTGTGGATTCGGGTTTGAGCGCATTAGTTTTTGAAATTGCCTATATCATAATTGCGCACAGGTAGCGCAAAAATGCGCACAAGTTGCACCTTGTCTTTTGAAGATTTGCTTGAGGAACTGCAAAAAACATTAAAAATAGTGCCGTTTCAAATACGATTGCGGGTGTCTCAAAAACGTAGACAATTTGATATGTGTTTCATCGTTTTTAAAGAAATTTAGAACGAAACCCTGCGGAGGGGTGTTTTTTGTAGCACAAATGATGGTCCAGGTATACTTGGAAGATCTTGGAAGTGCAGTTCCAGTTATAGGTGGATATACAAGCTTGTTGGTGTACCAACTTATGGTGCTTATTTCGCCATGGTTATACCCATAAGATTAACCTCTGGCCTGCAATCAGAAGTATTAGATGGTTCATGATATGTCCTATTATATCCCCTACCCATTATGTCCCATTAAATCACTAGTTATGTTGGTTATATCCTCCATAAATCCTATGGTAATTGTGGCATTTAGGAAGCAACGAACCAAGCAGTAAGCAGCGCTGCCGTGCTGTGTTCAGGTCACGCTTGGGCCAGCAAATGCTGCTGAACCAAACGTGGCTGGGACAGAAACAACTTGAGGTTAGAGCGACCTTTATTTGGAAAACATGTTAATAATGGTCGATTACGTAATTTACAATGTGATCAATCATGTAGCTAATAATATGTTTAATAATATTGTTTTTACAATAATTCCAACATCGAAAGTTTTTCATAGGGACAAATGGTACCACCATTTTGGATATTTTGCGGTTGTCCTATGTTGTCCCCTGATTTTTTGTGGAACCAGTTCTGACTCTGGAGGTTTTCCAAGAAAATGAGGCTACCCCAATAGCTGGATGGTTTATAAGTTTTTTTTTTTAATGGATGACTTGGGGGTACGTCCATTTTCGGAAATCACTATCTGACTAAGTAGACTCTATTGAATAAACTGTATGTTAAGTTGTGTTTCTTTGCAGTACCGCCTCCAAAGTATATCCCTGATTTAGGTCCCCACATTCGCGACATTGTAAATCATAGCGCCTTATCATGACCTGTTGCTTGCTCTTTAGCGACCCCAAGCCGGATTCGAAGTCAACCCAGACATCAGACATCGACTTTGTGTAGTAACAGTGTAATGTTTGCGGACATGTTTGGGTACGGCTCATGTGGCCACAGGCCAATTTGTTTCTCGATGTTCCCTACCTTGAATGGTCCCCGAGGTTGGTTGACTGCTTTGCTAGGACAACCTAATGGACGTGTTGCATTGGACTAGACTTGTTGCATAGCTGTCCTAACTTTTTAGCTTGAGGGTACGGTACGACCATCCTCGATCGATTTCCTACACGACTAGCTCGATTATATACTTAGTCTAGTATATATATATATAATTATATAATTATATATATGCACATAACATATCAGAATATGCTGTATATCAATTGGCTATTCATTTAGGACTTAGGATAACATATTGCATTCAAACTGAGATGGAGCCTGTCACACCACAGCGTAGGCCAACAGCCTCAGGTTGTTTGCTTGGTCTGGCCTTGCACATAACAGCAAGGCGCCTTGACACTCGCTGGGAACCAACCGGTTTCCGTTGGGTGGACCTTTCATTGCCCAAGACTTATCCAATACCGGTTTGGTTGTTAGATTTCCCTTGGTGAAATTATCTAAATGCAACTTTAGATCATCTTCAGTGTTGGTTTGTTGAATTTCCTTTTCTGTTGGGTTGTTAACAATTGTACTTGTGTCGGATTGTCAAAGTTTGTTTGGTTTAGATTGAACCTCATGTTTTTTATCGTAATTTCTATCACTCTGTGACGCTTTCCTTACTGTTTCAGGGCAAAACAAAGGACACGTTCTATTATCCCATATATATCTGGTTGAACCCTTGGTTTTGCCATGTGTGGATGTCTTGTTTTTCATGGTCTTTATTTTTCATTTACTATATATATATAGGGTAGAGGCCTGAGGTTCCCCGGAAGGCAATTGAAGTTCATTGTTGTCAACTTTGAAACATGTCATTGTTCACTGTGTTTTAAAGTGTTTTGTGTTCTTCCCATAACTTGAGAGCACAAGGAATCAGTTCAACACTGGGATATGTTGTCCTCTCTTTGAGTGTTTTTTGTTTTGTTCATCTTTTTTAGATTATTCAATTCATTTTATGTTTGTAGATTCCATAGATAGGAATTGCGTGTTTCGTGGAATTTCAGGTTTCTTTCGATTGACATAAACATGTCATAATTCTCCATGGGCGAAATGCACATGATGTTTTTTCTCTTCGCATCCACAAAGCAACAACATCTTCCACATAACAAATTATTCAACGTAACAATAACTGCAACACAACAACATCTTCAACGTAAAACAAATATTCAACGTAACAACATCTTCAGCGTAACAAAATCTTCAACGTAACAACATCTTCAACGTAACAAAATCTTCAACGTAACAACATGTGCAACGCAACAGCAACTTCTCATGACGCAATGCAATGAAAGTTAACATCCCCCCCATCTGTATGCTTATATCTAGCTCTCAAGGTTCTGCCGTGCTCCGGGAACCTCAAGCCTCTCCCCTATATATATATATGTGTGTGTGTATTACTCTCTCTCTCTCTGTGTATTTATATATATATATATGTATTACTCTCTCTCTCTGTATTTATATATATATATGTGTGTAATATATTTACATACGTATAATATACCCACGGAGTAATATGACTCATACATAATATATATATATGCACCTACACAAAAAAAAAATACATGCAGCATCTATATCTATATGTTTTTCCCCAAAAGAGGCATATTCCCGTGAATTCCATGTGTTTAGCAAACTTGTGCGTCACCAGGTGGCGGACTGGGCCAAGCGCACTGCCCACGCGCAAAGTGCCAAGGCGGTGCTGTCCTCGGCGACTAAGCAAGAAAGGGAGGCGGGAAGATTCTTTTCCCCACCTGCCAGGAAAGGGTCTCTAGATTTTATCACACGCTTGCCTGCGTCTTCTCCTCTTCTCCTCTTCTCCCCCTCATCCTCAAACGCGAGCTCCAGATCTCAGTGTGGGCACTGCCAAGCCTCCACTGCGAGCTCCAAATCTCATTGGCACTGCCGGACCTCAACAGCGAGCTCCAGATCTCAGTGGGCACTGCCGGACCTCAACAGCGAACCACAGATCTCAGTGGGCACTGCTGGACCTCAACAGCGAGCTCCAGATCTCACTGGGCACTGCCGGACCTCAACGGCGAGCTCCAGATCTCAGTGGGCACTGCCGGACCTCAACAGCGAGCTCCAGATCTCCGTGGGCACTGCCGGACCTCAACAGCAAGCTCCAGAGGGCCTCAACCACGAGCTCCAGATCTCAGTTGGCACTGCCGGGCCTCAACAGCGAGCTCCAGATCTCAGTGGAACTGCCGGGCTTCAACTGTGAGCTCCAGATCTCAGTCTGGGCAATGCCACACCTCAACAGCGAGCGCCAGATCTCAGTGGGCACTGCCGGACTTCAATAGCGAGCTCCAGATCTCAGTGGGCACTGCCGGGCCTCAACTGCGAGCTCCAGATCTCAGTGGGCACTTCCTGACCTCAACAGCGAGCTCCAGATCTCAGTGGGCACTTCCGGACCTCAACAGCGAGCGCCAGATCTCCGTGGGCACTGCCGGACCTCAACGGCGAGCTCCAGATCTCAGTGGGCACTGCCGGACCTCAACAGCGAGCGCCAGTTCTCAGTGGGCACTGCTGGACCTCAACCGAGCTCCAGATCTAAGTGGGCATTGCCGGACCTCAACAGTGAGCGCCAGATCTCAGTGGGCAATGCTGGACTTCAACCGAACTCCATATCTCAGTGGGCACTTCCGGACCTCAACGGCGAGCGCCGGATCTCCGTGGGCACTGCCGGACCTCAACGGCGAGCTCCAGATCTCAGTGGGCACTTCCGGACCTCAACGGCGAGCGCCAGATCTCAGTGGGCACTGCTGGACCTCAACAGCGAGCTCCAGTTCCCAGGTCTCAGTGGGCACTGCTGGACCTCAACCGAGCTCCATATCGCAGTGGGCATGACAGAGTGCCAGAAAGAATGTCAGAATAGATGCCAGATAGACTGTCAAAGTTTATGCCATAACGAATGTCAGATAGTACTTCCAGTATGTCACAGAAACTGTGTCAGAATAGTGTTTCAGGGTGGGGACCGCTTGAAGAAAGTATTTTTTGATAGCGAAATTTGCAGTAGCCAACCAAACTTGTGTTTTTTCATGGACCCTGGGAGGGGTAAGGGGGGGGTGTAAGTAGCTTATCATATAAAGGTTTATTAGGGGCTTATGTGTAAGGCCCTTTTTAGAAGCTTAATAAAATCTTAATAAGCGCTTATTAGAAAGTCAATAGATGCTTATCCGTTAAGCTCTGAACAAGGCTTCATTAAGTCTTCAGCCAAGGAGCCTAGGACCAAGGTATGGGAGAGTCTGCGGAGGGGAAGGGCCTGAGGAGGGTCTGGGAAGGTTTGGGTGAGGATCGGAGGGTGGTTAGGGACGTTGGGGGTTGGGGGGATTTTTGATGTTTTTTTTTTGGGGGGGTAGGGTAAATTAGGTTGGGAAACAGGCTTATCCAAGGCTTATCCAAGGCTTATCCTTTAAGCCCTGGATAAGCCCTTAATGAGCCCTTAATAAGCCCTTAATAAGCCCTTAATAAGCCCTTATCAGTTTTCAACCAACCCTGAACAAACCTTGGATAAGGATCTCTTGTTTCATTCATGGTTGGACCAGGGAATAAAGACAGTTTTCCCTGGCGCTGGGGATATCTGATAAGCCCTTATTAGGCTCTTATATGATAAGCTACTGCCCCCCCTTACCCCCCCCCAGGGTTCCATGATTTTTGAGTGAATTTAACGAAGAAAAATGGTCATGAAACCAGCAAGAAGGCTGATTTTACAACCAAAAACAATGGAATTCAAAACAGACGTGGTTTTATATGGTTTTACCAGAAGCATGGGTGAATTAGTGAGAGATGGGAGATGGGATGTTGTTTTCATCCGTAAACCTGAGAATCATGGTGACTTAGCCCTCGAAAATGAGGATTGAACCATCTGAAACTAGTTAACCATCAACGAATTTGATTTACTCTTGTTAAATTTGGTTGAACAGGAACACCTTCCATTTTTGGGTCGATATTCTTGGATATTGTGGGGTTTGATTGATTTTGTTTGTTTTGTGGGATGATGGCCATGAAAATTGGATTTGTCAGAACATATCAATCAATGGGATCAACATCAGCGGGATGAATCCATGCTTGATTGAATCGGAGGTTTATGCGGTTTGATCATGTTTGACCAGGATATGGTTACATATGTAAAAATACAAATGTGTTAACGTCATATAGAGAATTGTATTTCTTTGCCCAAAACAAATGGTACACAATTCGACGCGGTCCACCAAACGTCTCAAAGAATCAGATTCCGCAGAAATGACTTTGGCCAAGCAAACGGCCACAAGATCAACCGAACCAGAATGCAAAAATCAGCTTAGCCAACACATACTGTATGGGTAATTTGCTTTGACGTTCAAGAAAACGATGTATTCACACTGATAATTCCCTTTCTTCAAATTGTGTCAACGTGGTTTCTCATGACTTTTCTCAGCTGCACAGATCTTGAAAGGTGACCTTGATGAATCCCACGGGGATTTTCTCAGCACCAAAGGTGAACAGCTACATGGACTGGCGCGAGGACGATTGGAACTTCCACCTGAATGGATTCACATTTGAGCGTGGAATTTTTCAAAAGCGAAAACCTGTGGTGCTGAAGTTTTCCAGGGTCCAGGACGCATCCTGGCAACCATTTCAATTGCATGTGGCTCGCTGCTCCAAATGGGGAAAAGGCGTTGATCGCGCCATGCGTTCGGGTCGCACCAAAGAGCAGGTGCGCCAATAAACAAACTTCAGAAAACTCCAGGCAGTGAAGGATTCCAGGTTGCAGGTTCCCACTGATCGGGAGATTGCCTTTCAGCGCATCGCCGGCTCCATGCAGGTCGCGTGATGTTGCGTAACCTCTTTAAATACTTCTTAAAAGCGATCATATCAGGGATGCTGGGTGAACGTAACTTGATTTCGCACCCGCTGGAAACTTAGTTGCCCACCTGGAAACATTTCGTGAGGAAAAATGGATCTTACCAAGGTGGGCCGGAAATTGGCGAAATCGAAACTTGGAATGTGCCAGGCAATGTCCGTCGAAAACCTTTGTTGGAGGAATTTGTTTTTTGTTTTTTTTTTGCATGTTAATGACCATACATTACATGTAAAACATTGTGGATGTACATGGTCCCTTTTCTTTGAAATGGTTTCTTGCACTGTGATGAATTTGTGTTTATTTGTTATGGTGGTTTGCAACGGTTTTGCTTGTCCAGTCCCTGTACTTGGGAGGATTCAAACACGAGAGCGAGGTTCAGAAATCACTTGATCCTAACTCTGACTGTACGATTGTGGGAGTATCAACATACTCTCATCCATAGATGATGTGGGTGGTACAAACTTCCCAAAAAATGGAGATGGTTGCTTCGCCACCAAACTGGGTAGCCTGATCCAGACCCGTGGTAAGGTTTTTAGGAACAAGTACCTGCATAAACAAAATCACTGCGAACTCACGAAGCTGTTTCACCAAGAGACAAGCACATAATATGTTGGAGATGGATTTGAATCAGCAGTCTTTGGATTCATCCGTTGCAACTATGGTTGGTCAACATCCCAAATCCATCCCAAAGTTCGTATGAAATTTAATATATGGGCCAATGCCGGATGAAATCCTCTGGCAGGATGAATAATTCACATAAATCAACATGTCATATTTAAACGTATTTAAACTAACATGTATATAACTACATGATTATGTTATACTTATTTTTTAAAGTAATTTAACAGGACTAAATGTGTTACAGGATTAATTGTGTTACAGGACTAACTTTAAATATATTTTATGTAATAATTACATATATTTAAGTAATATAAGTTTAATCAACATGTCGTATTTAAACCTATTTATATAACATGATTCTGTTGGTAATTAAGTGATCTAACATATAAAACATATTTAAGTAATTTAACATGACAATATATATATATATAAATTACTTAAAATGTCCTGTAGATTTTCCCAACCCAATGACCTCATGGATGCTTCGGTTGGACTCCACCCAGGTGCTGGCGGCGCGCATCGCCTTCGGGGCAACTACCGGAAACCTCAGCGACTTCGTTCAAAGGCGGATGGGAGTGGTTTTTCTTTGGATTTAGCTCTGAAACTTGTGATTTAATCATCAAACCTAGTGATTGTTAACATGATTCAACCATCAAACACATGGTGATTCAACCATTACGAATTGAGATCTAAGAATTGAACAGCGTCCAAAACCCCCAAAGAATAGTTTCAAGGGGCGTTCAACTTAAAGTGACAGTCTCCGCGGAAGCCAAGACCATAGTGGCGAAAGGTTCGCCAAGGATTCTGCAAAGAACTGAACTCCACAAAAGGAAAAGCAAGATGTCAATTCACCAATCGACGAAAACTCCGAGAAAGTGAATTTCAACATAGATATCATAGATCCCGCGAAAGTGAAAACACACACCGCAAAATTAAGTATGACAGTTTCGGGAATTGCTGAATGAAACTTTGTGTTTGAACTTACTCAACCGTTGTGATGTGATGTGATATGAATGCATATTGAATGGGGTTATAATAGGATATCACCAAATTTTATGTTAATGGGGACACTGAACCAGCAAACATTGGGGGATACGTGAGGATATCTGGTTGATGTGGAAGTTGCTGGAGGGATTCATTCCGAAATAGGTTTACTATGGTTTGCACATCTGATTTTGGTGTTTTTATTGCTGGTGTCCATGTGAAAAAATGTCCCTCCATGAAACTGCGGGATTTAAACACTGTAAATGAAGTAAGCAGATCGATTGGACCTGGGAACAAGAGCACATTTGACCAACACAAAATTAACATAAACTAACAAGATTTAACAAGTAATGGGGATTTGACCAACTGAAATGTTGTTTCAGCTTATTTTAGCCACATTCATTCTATTATATTAACCAATGTTCCTACAATGATGGACTCTTCCTCATTCCATATTTGTTCGCCTTGCTTCCATCGGGTTTCATAGGTGGCATACGGCCGCCCGCGCTGCACGTCACGCCCGAGCAAAGGAGGTGCTGTGTCACGTGGGGACATGGGGAGACAGGGGAACACCCCAGAGTCTGGGACCCAGAGGTATACCTAATATATTGTTTAACCATCAACCGTTATTAACCATATTTAACCTACGTATATTTCCCCACAAAGAGGAACAATCTAGTTATTTTTTCGATTAATAGTTCAATGAAAGCTCAATGGGATCGGGTTTAATGCAGTTTTTGTTAGTAAGGTTTGTTATCCAAAGAAAATGATCCATGAAACAAACATTCTAGATGCTCCATCGGTGGGATATTCACCTACATGAGGGGATCACTTCTGGCAGCGTTGGCAAGTATATGCGACACATGATGATGTGTCACATCGTTTGACCTGATTGCTGGTCGATAATTGTTTTCCACCTGGAAAATAGCTGTAGATTCCATACCACTCATTGGACATGTTTGTGTAGTAAAGTATCTCTGTATCCGTAAAAGGTTGAAATTAATGATCCCGCAAAGTCACCGTACAGTGCAGTACGTCCTGCTGTGTTTCTTGGAGGTGTCTTGCAAGTGTTCATCCATACAACGTTTTCTGCAGATAGCAAGCGGTTTCGATGGGTTGTGCCCTCGATAAGGCATAGTGTTTTTCTTGTTTGACGGAATACCGACGAATCATGGAACGTGTTCCTAATCAGAATCCCTTTGTGGACTGACTTGATGAAATAGACAACAAAAAAAAGATCAGTGGACCAGGTGTCCTTGATGATTCTTGATGATTGTTCCATGTTTGACATTTAGGAGCTACTGGGGACACCCCATCTGGGATTATCCAAAAATGCTGGTTGCCCCAAATGGATTTCTTTTTTGGTATATAAGATCTGAAAAAAACAATCCCCATATGCCCATTAATTAATCTGATGATCAACCAAAAGTGTTGATAAGCGACTCAATTAGTCGGTGTGTCCAAAATGTGGAGCTACCCGTAAAGAATGATATATGGCCATTTGAATTTGAGATTGAGCAAAATTATGACCAGCGATCCCATACAAATTAGACTTCAGGCTTGTATCTGGTGGTTTTGCGAAG
>Ga0126342_10015710_pt1 | contig 13238 bp, 15 predicted proteins | sample Cyp1metagenome_FD_92528 | JGI IMG/M metagenome (GOLD analysis project Ga0126342, IMG submission 92528) | Coral microbial communities from Lord Howe Island, Old Settlement Bay, Australia - Cyphastrea 1 metagenome | ecosystem: Host-associated > Invertebrates > Cnidaria > Coral ...
CATATCATTTTTACCTCACTACTAAATGTGGATCATGGGTCTAGAGATGTTTACTTGATTTTTTTTTGAAAAATCATGATTCTCTACTAAATGGTTTCTGGAAATTTCACACTAAATTTTTGGCTCACTTTCCGGGACCTAGGTCATAGCATTTAGTAGTGGAAATTGGCAGGAGGATATAAATTCTCCATTGTCATCTTAAAATCATAACTATAACCTATAATTATTGACCGTTGCAACCCGCAAACATAAAAGTAAATATTGACTCCAATAGTGATGAACAAATGCATCACTTACAATGATTCTCTTGTAAATATGTTTCCCATATATACAGTAAAAAAGTAAAATCCCATGTTATAGTATATAATTATAATTATCTTGTTATTTATAATTATATAGCAGTATCCTATGTATAGTTATTTTATTGTACATGCTTTTCCTTTACTATTAACATTTTTTGCAAATATTATTTCTCAAGAATTGAAACCGTACAAGATGGCGCCCCATAGTTAGCGAAGTTGGTTTATAACTCCAATAACTATGATTTATGTGATATATCTATACTTACTATGGTTTAAAACTAACTTATAACTGGGGGGCACCACCTTGTGCGGGTTTTTAAGCAACAAACGTAGTGGTTTAACCAGCAAGAATGCTCAGATAATGAGAATATAATATAATAATGGGGATAGAACTCATAATCCCAATGTTCCGTTTTTTTGGGAACGAGTTCCTTCTCCATCCCAGCGCACTTCGCCACATCTTCCGTGACCTCTAGCCGTGGAGCTCGGCAAAGATCAGGGGATAAATGGCATGGCATTAAGTACGACTATAATACCCTCTGGTAATTGAACATGTATGACATAGCTATTGAAAATGGCCATATTAAAATGGTGGTTTCATAAATGGTGGTTATAATAAGTACTATAAAGTGACCATGAACAATTATGATTTAAAATTTAACTATTAAAATCCACAGAATATAGTGATTTAATGGGATATAAATTGGAGTAATATGGTTAAAAAAATGCCATAGACCACAGATGACTGGGAATGGTAAAACTACCACCTATAAAGATGGTGATTTGGGGGATTGTTTATTATTGTTTTACCATAAATGAGGGTACCCCAGTTCATGGATGGTTTATGTCAGGGAAAATCCAAATCTAACATGGATGATTTGGGAGGTACCACTATTTTAGGAAACTTCCCTTTTTCTAAAATACTATATTTATGGGTAATAGCTATAGAATATTGTATTTATTCATGGGGTTGCAAGGATGATTTAACATATATACATCTGATTAGTTATTAATTACTAGTTATGAGGTTGGCTTGTCAGGAGGTTTGTCAGTGTTAGTTATCCTTAAGTGGGTTAAATCACGTCAAATCCCATTACAACTGGCTAGCCCATTACTGAACAAATCATCAAACTGTGGCCCATCGAAACATTTGGATATCCCAGGAATAAAATATATTTTGTAACCCCTTGATGTAAGCCATTGATCGATTTGATCGTTGTTGGGCTGTAAACTGTGTATATATATATATACAGTATATATATGTATATATTGGTAAATTATAACGACCGAACCCTGTTCTCCCGAACCCTGGAGTCATGGTTTTCTATAGGGACATCATCCCCAGCCATGGCCCAACAATTCATCTTAGTGAAATATTATAATTTACCAATATATATATATTATTTTTCACTAATCACATGTGGGTAAATTATATCAAATTATAATATACAATTTCACTGGAGTATTTCATATATAATAGTGGCTATATATATAAATGTCTAGTATATTTTGACTGGATTTCATCTGATCATTTGATTCCTGGGATGTATCCCTCGCATAAAACCTGCGGTTGTTTGGACAAGCAACAGCTTTTGCTGGGAAAAACACATGTCTGGACAGGTCGTTTTGTCCGAAAACTGAGCATCCCTAAAATCCAAGGTTTACCCTCTGGTAATTTAACGTAGCTATTGAAAATGACCATTCATAGTGGATTTTCCCATTAAAAATGGTGATTTTCAATAGCTATGTTAAATTACCAGAGGGTAATCATCATGTTGGATTGTGCCGTTGTGTGCCAAACTTTTGGACAAAACCCATGATTTCTGGGTAAATTAGTTCCCAGGCCATGCTGGGGATGATTTCCATGTTCACCATAACTCCAGTGAGGGGGAACAGTGACTTTGTTATAATTTGCCCAGAAATATGCAATTTTATAATATATAATATATATGTATATATTATATATATATATATATCCCCATTATCTATCTTCCCATCATATTGTAGCTATTAATAACCATATTATCTACCATCCCGTAGATATTTTAAGCATGAGCAATATGGTCACCACGACAGCATTCATTCCGTGAATGGCTCTGCGCTTTTCGGAGCGAGGTAGCCACAGTGCATCCTCGCGGATAAACCATCTTCTACGGGTAAATCATATGACCAAATCATATACAGTATGGGGGTTTCCAGACATAGGGATACCAAATCATCTCAAAAACGGAGTTTTCAGTATACACCATCCAAGATCATCCAACTCTTGGGGTACCCCCATTTCATCCAACTATTGGGGTATACATTTAATAGGCAAACCCTCCCATTTTAGCTTAAAAATGGTGGTTTTCCATATAAATCACCATTTTTCCATGGTTTTCCCATGGAAACCCTCATATGACATCCATTTTCAGATCCTATGAAAACAATGCGACTCCGTTTTGGTGCGGCCCCGGTTACGAAGCTGATGCGCTCGGCCAGAGGGATCAAGCCGACCAAGGCGCTTAGGAAGACCCAGGCCTCACCGCTTAACAAAAAAACATGGGGATGTCAATGACTATATCCATATATATATATATATATATATATATATATATGGTTTATACATGTTTATTCTGGAAAATCCTGTTGACATGATTTGGTACAGTATCCCTATTTCTGGAGACCCCCATTTTTGTGATTTGGTCATATGATTTAAATGTATTTAATATATAACCAAATCATCAGCCATTAAATTGTTTATATATACATTTAATGACCAAATATATGATTTCATATGATTTAAATATCAGCCATTTATATATGGTTTATATATATATATATGATATCAATTTAATGGCTGATATTTTAAATGGCTCGAGTTTTGGGATTGTAGGAATAATGAAAATGGCACATTTATGGAATTTTATGGGGATATATGGGGATGTGAATGGTAATCTATGGGATTTACTTTGCAACTAATATGGGATCTACTATGGGAATATACTAGCAGAAACCATGGGCTTTGTTGATGTTGGTATAATTTTCGAACACTTTATTAGCCTCCAAGTTAAGATGTTTTTGGGCCTGCAATCATTAATATACGTCAAGGATATGGAGACATAGCTTACAATGTGGGATATACAATGTGCCACATGGATAAATTATTTCATGACAAAATAAAGAGTAAAGGAGTTAATGATGTGGATATAATTAACACATACTGATTAACACTATGCCAAATCTGTTTGATCATTGTCTGGTTTAGATGAACAAATCATTGTGGACTATACCAGCGGAAATGGTGGAATAAAGCCATGATATGATTGGGATGATATAACCAACTGCCTGTCTGAAAATGGTGAGTTTACCCAATCTATAGCAATCAAATGATAGGGAGATTTATACAAACCCATATAAATCGCTGGGATTTTTTTTGGGAGGGGAAGGGGGCAAGGTTTAAGAATCTGTTTTGATCCCATGTAAACGGGTGACCTGACTAGGGTTATTAACCATTTGGGATTCGATCTGGATGATCAATCATGAATCACTTTCACTTCGGGGTACATGCCAGGCACTGTAAATGGCTAAGAGCTTAACTTGAACATACATTACACGGGATTAAAATGGGGTAATGTTAGCCTCTTAGTGTGATGGCACCCTATTGTGATTTTTTGTTCTTCCTAATTGAGCGTCTTGCTAATTGTGGGGGGAAGGCTCTATTGTGAGAAGTTTTTTCTCAGATCCATTTTCTTTTAAAGATAAAACATGTCCAAGAACAAAATAATTAATTACACGTGTTTATTTGCATGTGTGGTCCATTTACTTTAGACAGCCATATCCATAACAAAGCCTTGAAAACGCAAGGTTTCCCCAAACAAATGGATGCCTTATTAAACCCTTAAAACAAAGCACCCAAACAATGTTTCAAGGGGGTACCCCATGAGTGACCCAGATCCTCAGTAATGTAATTGTTTGATGGTACCCTATTGTGCACTAAAACTTTGTAGGTGAAAAAAAAACATTTTATCCACATTTGTTTGGGTAAAGCTGGTCCAAAATGCAAGGTTTCCCAAAAAAACTCAGATATATATCGTATTACACCCATATTAAAAAAAAAAAACAGCACCACAGCAATTTTTCAAGTAAAGCTGGTCCATTTACTTTAGACAGCCATATCCATATTAAAGCCTTGAAAACGCAAGGTTTCCCAAAAAAAAAAATGATGCCTTATTAAACCCTTAAAACACAGCACCCAAACAATTTTTCAACGGGGTACCCCATGAGCGACCCAGATCCTCAATAATGTAATTGTTTCGATGGTACCCTATTGTGCACAAAAACTTTTGGGGTGAAAAAACACAAACCTTTTATCCGCCTTTCTTTGGGTAAAGCTTGTCCATTTACTTTAGAAAGCCATATCCATGTCAAAGCCTTGAAAATGCAAGGTTTCCCAAAAAAATAGATTAGATGCCTTATGAAACCCTTATTTAAAAAACAGCACCAAAGCAATTTTTCAAGGGGGACCCCATGAGTGACACAGATCCTCAATAATGTAATTGTTTCTTCTCTAGTGGTTTCCAGAGCCCTCCTGATTGAACCGGCCACCCGATCTGCCACACTAGGTTTCGTTTCTTTCTCGTAGTTGACCACATCTTGCAATTCATGCTCGGGTGTCTCATGCTTGTACGGTCAGACACTCTTTTGTCTACAATTGGGCCACCTCCAAGATGACCACTTGGACCGGCATTTGTCTCATGAGCTTTTGCGAGTAGCTCATGAGTCAACTTTCTCCTGTCTTCCAAGCTGAACTTGCTAATCTTTGGTGCGCCTCCTTGGCTCATCTGTCTAGATTCCTCCGGCGGGTCGGGGCCAACCAATTCCCAGAGGTGTTCTTCAACCTCAGTAGAACTGAGTAACTCAGGTTTCCTAAGGACCATACGACTGGGCTAGGCCCAGAAAACAAAGAGCACCAAAGCTTCAAAGCAGAATTATCCAAATAAGGGGGTCCTACTCTCACAGTTCCCTACACCCATGTATAGGCCCCCTATACTTGAGCCAATAATGTAATTGTTTCGATGGTACCCTATTGTGCACACAAACTTTTGGGGCATTTGTTTATCGATTTAAAAGGAAAATCAATTGAAAGTAGCTTCAAAGAAATTGAAAATAAACTGGTGTCAATTGAAATCCTTTCTTTTCAAGAAATATTTTTGAAGTTTAAAAGGAAAAGCAATTGAACGTAGATTGATTTCAATTGAAAGCCTTTCTTATCATTTTTTGAAGGAAAATCAATTGAAAGTAGATTCAAATCAATTAAAAGCAAACTGATTTCAATTGAACTCCTTTCTTATCAACAGATTTCTTGGAGGTTTAAAAGGAACATCAATTGAAAGTAGATTGATGTGAATTGAAATTCTTAAGTTTACTATCCTAAAAATTGTTGAGGGGGGGGCGCAGAAAATGCCGAGATATTGAATAGACTAAAATTGTTGGAGGGGGGTCCACACTAATCAGAGCCCAACATTAAACGTTATACTTGAATGAAGTTGGGATTACACTAGGACAAACACCCCAAATACAAGGGCGTAAACTGGATAAAGATAGAGGCAAACTACATATATCCCTCCGTTTATGGCTATTATTTTCCTATATTAGGTGGGAGCTAGCCGGCTGGTTTCAAGAAAAGATAATCCCAATTTTGCCAGAAGCGGGCTGTACAATCATCCAATTCAATGGGGATATTCTGGAAGACTAATGGTGGATCTAGCTAATGGATATTCACCGAGAATGACTGACAGTGGATTGATATAAGGAAAGAACCACAATGGAAATACAATGTGGTTGATTCAAGGGAAGAACAACTGGTAATTCAGTGTCAACATATAATATTATTTATTTCAAATCTTCTGCAGAACGCCCTACTGTGTATGCAAGCAAAACATGGGTCCTTCTCACGTCAGGGCCCCCTTAACAACAGATGTATACACATATCTGTGAGCATGTTCTTGTTTCTTGGGAACAACAATCGTCAAATGGGAAATGAACACAGAATATAGATATCATCAACTAAAACAAAGAAACATCAACCAACTTATAGGAACACCTTAGTTACAACTGCAAGTTTTCAACGTTTCCGCAGGTTTCAACACATCTGGTCCAGCCTCACTCCAGCCGAGGAATCTCGACATGAAGGCCAACGGGATAGACACCAGCAAGACCTCTCGGCAGAAACTTCCGCGATCCGGCTGGGAAAATGTTGATGAAATCCTCATTCATCACCATAAAATCCCTCCCGAGTCCCACGAAATGATCATTAGTAACCATAAATGGTGTATCCTGATTAGTGTCTAGGTTCGCTATTGTGGCCAAAATTCTCCAAATTAGTCGGGGCCCCAGCAATGTTTGGAAGGTTCACTATTGTGGCAAAAATTCTTGGGAGACCATTTTTTTCGTCCAAAAAAAAATGCGTAAACTTAAATCTGAAAACATGCTTGTCTCCCTGTCCCAAAAGAATCAGGCCGCTTATTAAACCCTTAGTAAAGAACAGGTTTTCCACAAATTTCCAAGGCACTGGGCCATGAGAGGGCCCAGTTCACTTTACTAGGTTTGTTCCCAGGGTTCACAATTGCAGCAGGCTTTTCCAGAACTGATCCTGGAGCCAAGAGAAGAAAGAAAATACTTTTACAAAAGCAATTGAAAAGTTCAACGCCCAAACTTTTCCCAAAAGAATCAGGCCGCTTATTAAACCCTTAGTAAAGAACAGTTTTTCCACACATTTCCAAGGCACTGGGCCATGAGAGGGCCCAGTTCACTTTACTAGGTTTGTTCCCAGGGTTCACAAGCGCAGCATTTTTTTCCAGAGCTGATCCTGAAGCCAAGAGTGAAGAAAGAAACACCTTTTACATTATTGTTCTCTTTATTTTCCTCTTCCTCTTCCTCTTCCTCTTCATCTCTCTCTCTCTCTCTGTTCCTGTTCCTGTTCCTCTCCCTCTTCTTCTTCCTCTTCCTCTTCCTCTTCCCCTCTCTCTCTCTCTTTCTCTCTGTCCCTTTCTCTTTTTCTTTGTCTTTCTCTTACTACACTTTGCATAAACACAATAAGGTGGAAAAGGTAACGCAATCAACATGCTGAACCCCACCCACTACAAGGTACTACAAGTACTGCAAATATCACAAGTTCATCGGCAAAAGAAAGTGTTAATAATTAATAGATTTCAATTGTCGCCAATTGCAATCCTTACTTAAATGCGGGATCGTATTTTTTTCTGGGGATGCTTTTTTTTTGAGACCCAAACTTCACGAGGGTATAAATCAGGACAAAACATTAGCAACCATTAGTAATCTCTAGTCACCATTAGTAACCATTACTTGGGGTTACAGGACTGAGGCGAAACTTTTAAGGGTATAACTGAAAAATGTGTAGCCATGGTGAACTAAACTCCATAAGTTGGGTTTAATCCCTAAACTTATGGTTACATTCATTCACTTAGTTAAGTGGAACTGAGCTTCCAAGTGTCCCTGCAGCTACCAGAGCAAAAGAAGGCTCACAGGCTGTGAGTGATAAATAGTCTGTGAATTAGTGAAGCCTTTCTTGATCATCAACCACCCACCGATTTGAACACATGTTTCACTTTGACGGGCATAATTTTTCGATGACAAATTTGTTGGAAAGCCCTTAAAATTTGACCACTGCAAAAACCTGCGTGTTTGACTTACGGGTTGACGCCGTTGATGGATCTGGTGTATTTTCCGTGTCCAAACATGCAGTCCCCATTTTTTCTCACAACATTTTCGGAACCATGTTTCATGATTCTCAATACTTTGAAACCGTTGAGTCTTGAAATCCAAGGCCTATGGACGCTCCCAACCATCAACATTTAGATGCGCGAATCGATGCCCAGCAACATTCAGCAGCGCTGGCTGGTCGTCGGTGCCCAAAAAAAGGGCACTCAGCGATGTTCCTTGGCCGCGCTTCTGATAGGGCCCTCTTGGAATTTGTTCGGCATTTAGGGCAATTGGAATAACGACCCGATATTCGCCAAAGATATCGTGATCAGTCTCTGGTAATCCACCACTTTTTTGTTGGCTGCTCATGTTTTTTTCATTTATAGCAACAAACTAAAGGGTTAAGTACACATCCAAGGTTGGCGATGAATACTTGTCAATTCTATATCAAAAAGATAAGTTCAAAAGCAAAGATTTTCCAAAACTGAAACATTTATGGTGGTAGCGTTCTAGTCGCTGGAGAAAAAATGGCGGCAAATTGACAAATACTTGTACATGATATTTTCGACTGGGTGACTCCACCTGACCCAACACACATGAGGGGGTAAAACCCTATCGGTTGATCTAGAACCAAACTATAACGTGAACCCCGTGAGAAACTGTTTGGTCTATCAGATGCATGTGGGAATATAGGAAAGAAAAATGCGGTCATACTTTACATCTTGCGTGTCTTCGGTGTTTTCTTTTCTGGGATCTGGGCTACCAGCATGGTCAATGTATTTACGTGCGCGCATGTCTTCATGTGTCTTTGGGTTTAAGAACCGCTGTTCATGGGAACAGGGGCATCGCCATCATGGGTTACTGGGCTTTTTCCACAATGAAGCGACCAAGTCCCACTAAAAGTACACCAGCCAGGTCCTTCCCCTGTCCCCCAAAAAACACACCAACTTTTAACTGACACCAAAGCGGTCAGCAACCAAACCTTGAAATTTATATATTTCTCTAACACTCCCATCTAACAACCTTGAGTCCTTACATCAGTGGTGGAGGGCCCAGCCCGCCGAGTTGCTGAAGTATTGAGCAGTTCCCTCAGCACAAGGGTCATCGTCCTGCCGAGGGAGCATGGCGCAAATCTCTGTTGGGCAGCAAAATTTCGGGTGCAACGGGCGTCTTCTTCTTGAGTGTTTGCAGCGAGACGTGAGTAAACGTGGATATGGATGTGCGTGCGCATTTGAATGAACTTTTTGATCATTATCTCGTAGGACCCTCCAAAATACAATATAGTTTGAACTTTTGAATTTCTTGCCCATATGTCCTGTTTGAACGGTTTTGGGGAAAACAGCAAAAATTGAACGGGGAATGTGACCACAAACCAATTTTATCATATCTCACCTGCCTGCCTACTGTTCCCCAAAGTTATTGATCTCCATAGACATTTAATTGAGTAGTGGTACTCAGAGCCCTCCAAAGCAGGTCTATAGAGACAACAGGCGCTGAATTTACAGTAAAACAGTTGCATTTTGAAGCTGACAGCTTCAAAACCAATTTGAGCCTGAAAAGCACACATTGCAAAGGTATTGTCCTTCCGAATGCTTTCCCATTGCAGAATTTGTCCCGCTTGCACCAACGATTGAAGGTTATTGAAGGTAGAGCCCTCAACCCACGGAATTAGGACAGAATGACTTGAAACAAAGGAATCCAGAAAACGAACAAATCCCGATTTGTGGATTTCTGCGCATATTTGCAGTTTTTTTGCGCATATTTGTACATTTTTTGGCGCATAATTCTGGACGTTTTTTTCTAAGTTGTGTTTTCCCTAAAAAAGGGTAAAGCAAACAAAAGCACGCAGATTTAGTCATCCATATCCCTTCCTAAAGGTTTCAGGGTGGAAAGACTTCAGCAAGCTGACGGTCGAAGTCTTCCAGCACATCCTCCCGTGTGGAAGGAATCACTAGCTCTTGCTCTGATGCAAGTAAGTAGCACTGCATGATGAACATCATCATCACACACGGATTAGATTAAAGTGGTGGTCAACCATGAGAATGGGGTACCCTATCAATGAAATCATCTTTTTCCAGCGTACATTGGTTGATAACTGCAACTTTAGACTGGATCATGCTGGTATTGCCTGGGGCTAAAGCTGGCTCACGCATTCAAGCCAAAGTTGGGATTCAACAACCCAAGAATTGAACTTTTGGCCGATTTGTCCAATTTGAACGGTTTTGAGTAAAACTGTCCGGTTTCCAGGAAAACGAACGGTCAAAATTCAATTTTTGCACACCATATTTTGAACAAAAAGGAGGCTTCAGGTTGCGTAGAGAAACGAAGTCATGCCTAGGGCCCCGCAGTCATCATGCCCACCGGGGCAAACTTTGGGGGTTAACGTCTCTTTTGGTGTCATGACATGTCGGTCCAAGTCCTCAAACTCGGCATGTTCTAAAGAAGGAATGATTCTCCAGCAGGCCTGATGATTTATGTCGTATTTTTGTGAGACTTAGCCGAGCAAGGTCCCACCCCCAAAGATATCCCATGATTGAAAAATCGAGGGCGCACATTCGAGATTTGCGAAAATAGTGACGCCGTGAGAAAAGGCAGTGAAAAGGCCGTGAAAAAACCAGTGAACCCTAAAAAGACCTAAAACAAACCCGCAAAATCAGTTTTGTGCAACAAAAAATCATTTTTTTGCGACTCAATTTTCTCATTGGTGCCGCTGTGTGTGACTGCTGTTGGTGTTACAGAAAACACGGCGCCGGATTGGACAACAACAGCGCCGGAACACGCTGCAGGAAATCGCCCCAAACTCAGTCAGAGGTAACCTGTGTTGTTCGTGGGTAGAAAAACGACTTCTTGCAGTAAGTTCTCTGCGTTCATTTCTGTGTTTCTTCCGCAAGGCGTGACATTGTCTGTTGCCTGTAGCATCCGTTGCGGTGGACCATAAAAGAAGACTTTAAATAACAGCTCAACAGCTCTGCTAGAGCCTGATAACCAATATGAAGACAAAGAAGCAAGCAAATGGATTGGTATTCAAAAACTGTCCTGTTAGGAATGGCAATTAGCCTGTTGCATGATGTTCCATGTCGATTGTTTTTCTCTATTGTTTGGTGCGCCGTGTATGATCTGTGTATTTCATGAAAATCGACTGCGATTTCTGTATTCCTTTTGCCTCTCCAAATGAAGTCCCGCATTTCACCATTTCGCTTGCTCAACCGTCAACACAAACCCAGGTTGTAAGTTTTGCTGTCATATACTTGGATTTGCTTAAGGGTCTCCGAAATGATCTTTTTCAATTCCCCAAAATGACGGAAATAGCCACGAGGCTTTTGCATCACGGTGCAAAGTGGACCCCCCCAGTGAAAAATCGTTGGTTCATAGACTGCGCCATGCATACTCAATTGATGTGCCCATCATAAACCATACGTCTGACGTAGCTAGTTCAACCAGGATTGGCTCATGGGCCATGGAGTTACTTGCCTCGTGACTCTTCATGGGAAACCCCATAGAATTCACTGGGCAAATGTCGTCCCAAAAAAGATGGAACAGTAAATCACTCCCAAATTCGTAAGGACTTACTTTTTCGATGAGGGATGACTACACATACATGTATTACATAACGGGTAAAACCCAGTCATGAGTTAGAGAACTCGCTCACCGTGGGCCTTTTTTTTGTTTGGTTCCAAGGGATATTAGACCCACGTGTATAACCCACTTACCCCATGGGGCCACATGCCGTTGGCCTTGACTCTGGGCACTACAGAATAGATGCTTCGACGGGCTATATCTGCTATATCTTTATATTGAGTGAGAGAGAGAGAGAGAGAGCAAACACAGAGGAACATGACATCGTTTGGTTGGTTGATTTCTTTCTGTATCCTCACATGGAGGAACTTGATATGCACCTAGAACTTGATACATTCAGTCATGATGCACAAATGATGATATTGAACCAATTCGTCAGACATTGGCAATAATCCAGTGCCATGAAAGGCCAAAAGAGCTAGGGTGTCGTACTTCTAACATAGTAGGGTGGATCACCATCAACATGGGCATGGCTTACAAAACATGAACCTGTAACATGACTGATTGAGAGGGCACTAGCACCATTTAGTAGCCCATTTTGGGTGGACATACTACATATATGAACATTTTCCTTGACTTGCGAAAGTCGGAGCTGCAACACTTGAATCTGGATTTTCTAACTTTCCAAACGACTATTAAAACATATTAAAACCCTGAAAACCTGTAGGTCCTTTTAAAAAGGGGCAAGTCGTCATCAACGTTCCCAGCAGTTTGGCTCACCCCCCGCATCATCCAACGAAGCCATGTCCAAATGCTTCCAACCAACAATTGTCAATGGTTAGCAATGGTTAATGGATGTTAATGGTGAATAGTTTGTTTTTTTCAATGTTTAATTTTCATAGAAATCAATCTGGTTGGTGGATGTTGGTGGTATGCCTCCTCTGAAAAATATTAATCAGTTGGGATGATGACATTCCTAATATATGGAAAAATAAAACTCATGTTCCAAACCACCAAGCAGTTGTTTGTTGTATTGAAAGCTATGGTTTTGGGGTACCACCACTTTAGGACAGTGCCATTTATATCAGTGGATTTCCCATATATATATATATATTTATTTATTTTTCCCATATTTTATATAGTTCGAGAATTACCATAGCTACTGTGGATGGAAAAATCCTGCAGAGGGTGCAAATGTCCCATCCAAAAACATACCAATAATCCCAATATTGACAATGATTCGTAGATACCTTCATAGTTACCAACTGCTGCATGATTTGGTCCATCCACACTAGGTACCATCTGGTTATTTATATAACATAGCCATGGAAAATCCCTTGTAAATGGAGGTTTCGTTCGCTGGGAAAATCATCTATAAATAAGCAATTTTCCATGGCTATGTTAAATAACCAGAGGGTAAAATCGACGATGAAATAGCCAAAAACCGTCTCAATGTCGGTCTAAATCGCACGTCCCGCTGGACCATGTCCCAATGCCGCTCACCTTGCTCCGGCTGCCACCTGGGGAAATTCCATTCACAGCAAGGAGAATTGGAATTTTGTGGGATATTCATGGGGACTGCATATATATATAATGTGAATCGGAGGTTGTCACTCCGACTATGTATTGATGTTGGTTCTTGAAGGAGTCGTCTTCAATGGCGATGACAAGTGAATAGCGGCTTCCGCATGGCTTTGCTCTTTTCCGGTACTGCAG